>ERZ838577.824-NODE-824-length-46086-cov-6.474637_pt1 | contig 46086 bp, 34 predicted proteins | sample MGYA00519682_ERZ838577 | MGnify/ENA primary metagenome ERZ838577 (study PRJEB31850, sample SAMEA3708838) | human gut metagenome | biome: human gut; feature: human-associated habitat; material: faeces | place: China | collected 2014 ...
TTGGACAGCAGGATGCAGTACGCCTGCTGGCTGCCGCGGCCGACGCGGCCCCGCAGCTGATGGAGCTGGGCCAGGCCGAACCGCTCGGCCCCGTCGATCAGCATGACCGTCGCGTTGGGCACGTTGACGCCGACCTCGATGACGCTCGTCGCCACGAGCAGGGATATACGGCCATCCTGAAAGGCTTCCATGACGGCGGCCTTTTCCTTACCGGTCATGCGGCCGTGGACGAGGCCGCATGACCTGTTTTTAAAGACCGTCGCACGCAGCTCTTCATACAAAGCCGTCGCCGCCTGCAAATCTACCGTTTCCGACTCTTCTACAAGAGGGCACACTACGTAGCACTGCTGCCCCTGGGCCATGAGCTTTTCCATAAAAGCGTATACGCGGCGGCGCATGGCCTCGCCGACGGCGTAGGTTTTGACAACCTTGCGCCCTGGAGGCATTTCCCGTATGGACGATACGTCCAAGTCGCCGTATACAGACAGGGCCAGCGTCCGCGGAATCGGCGTCGCCGTCATAAACAGCGCGTGGGGAGCCCGGCCCTTCCCCTGCAGGGCGGCACGCTGACGCACGCCGAAGCGATGCTGCTCGTCCGTCACGACGAGGCCTAAGTCACAGAACGCGACGTCCTTCTGAATCAGCGCGTGCGTGCCGATAAGAATCTGGACGCTTCCCTGGCGCAGGTCTTCCAGCAGGGTCTCCCGCTCCTTGGCCGTCGTACGGCCGGTCAGCACGGCGACGCGCACGGGAAGGCCGCGAAACAGCTTGAGAAATTCCTCGTAATGCTGGATTGCCAAAATCTCCGTCGGAGCCATCAAAGCGCCCTGATATCCGTTTTCGACGATTTTCGTCAGGGCCATGGCCGCTACGACGGTTTTCCCCGAGCCCACGTCGCCCTGTACCAGCCGCTGCATAGGCACTTCGCTTTCCATATCGGCCTGTATGTCTAAAAAAGCCTGCGTCTGCCCTCTGGTCAAGGAAAAGGGAAGCTGGGCTAAAAACTGCTTCAGCAGGCTGCCGTTCGGCCCGCATTTAATTCCCCGCCGTTTCCCTTCCTGACGGCGTCGCAGCAGAAGGCCCAGCTGCATGTCGAAGAGTTCCTCGAAGGCCAGCTGCTCCCGTGCCTTGCGGCGCATTTCCATAGACGGCGGAAAATGCATGGCCTCATAGGCCTGCAGCTCCGGCATAAAGCCGCCGCAGACACTTCTGCCGCCGTCCCATCCCGGCAGCAGGGACGGACAGCGCGCCGCTTCCTCCAGGGCTTCCCGCACGGCCCTGCGCACGTCGTTCTGCCGCAGGCCGTCCGTCAGGCCGTACACGGGAACGAAGCCCTGTTCCTGCGACAGGCCGCCCTGCTCCGTGTCGGGAGAATTCATCTGCCGCCGTCCGTAGGCCCATTCGATCTTGCCAAAGGCCGCCACGTCCATACCGACGTGAAACAATTTCTTTTTAAAAGGCTGGTTGAACCAGGTCAGCTCGACGGCGCCGCTGTCGTCGGCGATGAGCACCTTCAATATAGTCATGCCCCGCCGCGGCCGCAGCTCCTGTACGCTGCGGACCGTACCGCAGACCAATACGGGCGTCGGCGACGGCGTCGGCGCGCTTCCAATAGGCCATATGCGGCTGCGGTCCTCGTACTCCCTCGGAAAATACTGCAGCAAATCGCTGATCGTCTGAATTCCCAGCCGGGCAAACAGCGCTTCTTTCCGCGCGCCGATGCCCTTCAGCCGGCGAAGTGTCCCATCCATAAAAAAACTCCTTGTCTTTTTCTCACATTTATTGTATCATATCTTGTAGACTTTTTATAAATAAAACTTGATTTACCTTATGTTTTATGATAGGATTTATATGTTGTACTGTGATGGTGCAGGGAGGTGTAACCAATGGCAAACTATTGCGAAATTTGCGGCAAAGGAATGATGACCGGCATGAACGTCAGCCATTCCCATTTGAAAACAAAAAGAACCTGGAAACCGAACATCCAGAGAGTACGCGCTATCGTAGACGGCGAAGTAAAACGTATCAACGTCTGCACTCGCTGCCTTCGTTCCGGCAAAGTACAGCGCAATGCTTAATTCCATATAAAAAAAGATGATTCCCTATCGAATCATCTTTTTTTATTGCCATTTTTCAGTTATACGCCGGCAATGCGCCTGGCCATGGCGGCTGCCCTCTCTTCCACGCCGGGACACTGCAGAATGCTGTTCGGGTCGTTTGCCGTTTCGATCTGGGCAAAGCGCGGCGGCAGGGCAAAATTCTTATTGCAGTTCATCGCGTCGATGACCTGCTCGGCTACGATGTCGCCGCCGCTGTATCCGGAAACGACGAGAGCATAGACCCTCTTCTGTGAAAAGGATGCGAAGTCCTTGCGGAACAAGGCCGTAAGTCGGTTGAAGAAAGCCGTAATATTGGCGCTCACGGCGTCGTTGTAATTGGGGCAAATCAGGACGACGACATCGCCGGCGCGAATGGCCGGATAGACCCGTTCGACGATGACGCCGCCGTAAAAGCATTCGCCCTTTTCACCGAAATGGCGGCACGCCTCGTAGCTGCAGCCCCGGCAGTCGACGACGGCTCCGTTGCGCAGGGAAATTTCTTCTACGTCTACGTCTGCAGGCAGCTTCTTCCGTATCATTTCCCACAGCAGCAGCGTATTCGACGTCTTGCGGCTGCTGGCGTGGAGCACGACGACGCGGCGCGCCGGACGGCCTCCTTGGGAAAGTTCCGCGGCAAAGGCCGCCGTCTTACGTACCAGACAGGCCGCGCTTTCTTTATAGGCCTGCAAGTTCGTCTCTCCCAGCAGCATGGCCTGCGTATTAAAATTATACAGAGAGCCCGTCGCTTCGACGAGAGGCTTCCCCGGAAAGGCGCAGCCAGCCTGATTTGCCATGAAAATCAGCTCGCGGCCTATTTTTTTTGTGAATAATTCGCCCGGCCCGTCGACGAGGACCGCGCCGGCCCAGCCGTCCAGACAGTCTGCCTGAAGGGCTAAGGCCGAAATCAGCTGCGCGTATTCGCAGCTGAAGCCGCCGGCAGGCAGGGCTACGGCAAACAACACGGCCCGTCCCGCCGGCAGGGCGGCGGAGCTGCAGGCCTCGGCAAAGGCTGCGCCGTCGACGGCACGGTATTCCCATCCATGCAAAGCATAGGTCAGCACGCTTTCTAGCCGACTCGTATCGGCGCATTCGCGCCAGCCGATCTTCACGACTGTCAACATGCTCCATTCCCCCTTTACACCAGACGGCACAGGTTGAGATACGCCGTTTTCAGCCGCTCGTACAGGGCGTCGCAGACTGCAGCGTCTTCATATACGACGCCGTCCCGGGTCATCTGATTCCGGATGCCGAAAAACGCGCCGGCCCCTTCGTCTCCCAAGTACACGGAGCCGTAATGCCACTGTTCCCGCAGGGTCAGGAGGATCGATAAGGCCGCCGACGACAAGGCCGGAGCAATGTACGGCTTATATCCCAATTCGCGGACAGCCATGTTGGCCCCGATGACCAAGTCGGTCAGGGCGCGGGAGCGCCCGTCGTCGTAGTCTGTCAGGCTGTCGGCCAGCACCAAGTCCCCGCCGTGAGGCCCGAAGGCCCGCCCTTCGGTCAGGTAGGAGCGGAATTCTTCGCGGCGTTCCGCATAGTAGCAGGCCCGGGCGTTCATGACGCCTAAGCCGTAGCCCTGTACCTGCGCCGGCCTGAGCCCCGACGCCATCCAAAAGGCCTTGCACAACGGGTCTACCGGGTCGGACACGATGCAGGCCAGGCCGGCAAATTTCGCCGCCTTGGCCAGCCCGGCAAAATGGCGTACCAATTCTGTATTCGCCGCCAGCTGGGCCATGCGCACGTCGCCCTGGGCGCCGACAGGCGGCACGCCCTTGCTGGCGCAGAAGACGAATACGTCGCAGTCAAACAGCGCTTCTTCCCCGACGGCGTACACGGGAGGCAGCGACGGCATGCCGCTTCCCTCCCAATCGGCGAAGGGATATCGAATCTGATTGATTTCCATTTCCAGCCGCCTGATATTTTGTTCATTAATATCGCAGATGCCGATGGATTCGACGACGCCGGCTCCCAGAAGGCGCAGGCCGATGAGCATGGTCATGCCCACGTCTCCCAAGGCTAAAATATGAACTCTATACGTTTGTTTCCCTAAGGGGCTGCCCGTCAGCGGCAAGGGCGACGTCACCGCCGCCTCGCCGGGCAATTCATGAATATACCGCACCTTATCGTCCTTCCCTTCCAGCGGCGCTCCGCATCAGATCTTCTTCCATGGAGCCTTCCTTCCACTGCATGCGCAGGAGCCGCTCAATATCGTTTTCAATGAACCGGGTCGGGTCCATGTTTTCATCGAATTTTACGCCCACGTCGATGTCGGGAATCCGGGGATACGTAAAGACCTCGCCGAGGCGCTTCAGCGTCAGGCGGCGTTCGTACGTTTCCTGATAGACGTCCTGCAATACCCGCATGATGTGGGCGGCGTTCTGCAGGCACGTCAGGGAATACCAGTAATGAGCCAGGAAATCGCCGCGGCTGACAAACTCGGGATTGACGTAGGGCAGGATCAGGTTGATAGCCGGGTTGCTGTCGTAGCCGCTGTAGTTGTGGGCGTTGTCGATGCTGTCGCCGCCGATATAGGGATAGCAGTCCTTTTCGTTGAGCCAGACTTCCAGCGTCGGCAGGAAATAGGCGCTTTCGGCCTTCATGTTCTTTTCGACCATCATGTCCATGGCCTGTCCGGTCATGACGCCGACGAGAACCTCCTTGACTTCGATGTCGCACTTGTCCAGGTACGGCGTGAGCATCCGCATGCGGTGGCCCTTGTGCAGCAAGTCGTCGATGAGGATGACCGGCCTGTCAAAGGACTTGATCGTCCGGACCTGATTTTCCACAGGCGAATAATGATGTGATTCGGCCAGGGTAAATTCCTTGACGTACCGGTCGAAGTACTTGCCGATGTGCAGGCTCTTCGTCACCGTATTGGGCACCAGGACGTTGCTCAGGGCCTTGCCGAAGGGCACGGACATATAGGGGCCGCGCCGTTTTTTCTTGTCCTCGACAGTAGAGACGCCGTTGATTTCGGCGACCTTGTTGATGATCTTGTTGTGGAAGGAGCTCATGTTAAAGGACAGGAGCAGTTTGCCCGGGTAAATCAGCTTGAGCACGGCCAGCAAGTTGTTGTGGGCTTCGTGCAGGGCTTCGCGGACGAGAGGATTCTTGTTGAAGGGGTTTTTGATGACCGTTTCGACGTCCTTAAACAAGACGATAGGCGACTTCATATCTACGACGTACAGGGGATGCTCGCTGCCTTCCGGCGCGATGTTGACGAAGCCCTGCAGCTCGAGGGCGTCGATGATTTCGGCATCGTAGCCCGCTTCGTCTACAGGACGGTACACGGCGTAGGCAAAGTCGCGGGAAATGAGCTCCGTCAGAATTTCCGTAATGGTAATCTGGGCCACGTTGTCGATAGTCGACGTGTCGTCGGCGTAGAAGAAGCCAATACAGGCGATGCTGCCGCCGGCGGCGTTGCGGATATGCGAGGCCAGCTGGGAATCGCCGATTTCCTTCAGCAAATCCCGCGTGCCGATGCGGTGGGCCGCGGCATAGGCGATCATCGTCCGTTCCTGCCGGGCGTCGTCGACGTACAGAGTCCGCACGGTTTCCCGCTCGATGTACTTGTCGAGGATATCCATGTTGTACCCCTTATTCCACAGCTTGTTGCAGATCGGCCACAGGCTTTCGGCGCCGCGGGGCTTAAAGGCGCCGATGCCCAGCTCCCGCGCTTCCAGGACGTGCTTATAGGCCGGTTCGCGCAGGTACATGTTGTTGTCGTAAATGAAATTCTGGGCTACGGCGTCGATGAGGTTGGATATGTCGCGATTCAGGTCGATGTTTTCGCGGATCTTCGTCGAGCTGATATCTTCGTAGAATTTGTCGAGAGTCAAATACACGACCTTTCCCGTAATGCCGTGGCCGCCGTCGTCGTGGTCCCGCCCTTCATTTTCCCTCGTCTCGCGGGCGAAGGCGATATGGTTTACCGTATGGATGGAATCCTTCGTCGGCGCGGCCTTGTAAGCCGAAGCGTTTTCGATGACGTCGGTCCCGACGGCGATGTACAGGTCCTTCTTGGCAAAAATCGCCTTCAGCCGGGCTACGTCCTTCGGATTGGCAATGTTGACGGGAATATCGTCGGGGAAGGGATACATGTCCTCTTCGTCGGCGACGGACATATTCATGATCTTGCGCCGCATGAGGCGGGGCTGGGTGTGCTTGGACCAGGAAAATTCATCGAGGGCCAGATATACGTCGAAGCCCAGATCGCGAATCTTGCAGGCCACGGCCTTATGCCCCAGGCTGAAGGGGTCGAAGGTCCCCGGATAGAAGCAGGCCTTGCGGGCCGGCGGGAAGGAAAAGGCGCCGTTCTGGAACTCATGATGGCCGATATAGCGGTAAATGTGATTCAGGACAGCGGCATTGCTGTAAAAGTCCAGAACGCCTTCGGGATTTTCGTCGAGCAGGACCAGGAGCTTTTTATAGCAGTGCAGGAATAAAAAGTCCTTCTGTTCCATAGCCATGACCGGGCTGTGGAAGATAAACTTCCCGATATCGCGGAAGGCGTCGCGGCTCAGCTCGTCGTCGTAGTGGGCGTAAGCCTTGATCATGATGTACAGCAGGCGGCGCTGACGCCGTTCGTTGACGTCCCTGTCGTCGCCGAACTCCTCGGCAAATTCGGAGAAGTTTTCCAAAATGACGCCGACGGTGTTGACGATGGACGATGCCAGCTGGATGTTGACCGTCAAAATCTGCGACGAAATCGTATTGATAAATTCGTCGAATTCCTGGGGCGGCAGCTTCAGGATCATGCGGCCCAGGAATTCCGGCACGTACTTCGATATCTGGGGGTCGCCGATTTCCAGGCCGTTGAACAATTCGACGGCCAGCTCGTTGCGCTGCGAATAGGTCATGTTGGCAGCGATGCGCAGCAGGCTTTCCCCTGCCGCCTGGCGGACAAAGATGGACTCGCTGATTTTCAGAAGGTTCGTCAGATGCATGCCCAGATGCATGACGTCGCCCTTGTCGCACGTATCGTCCATATACCGCATCATCAGCTCTATATTGGCGACCTTGATGCCCCAGTGGGTCCCCATCTTCAAGTCGATGAGGAACAGGCTGCCTTCATGCTCGGAAAAGGCCTTTTTATCGGCGGGCAAATTCATCACCGACAGGAGCTCGCCGTAATATTGTTCCTCCGTATATCCGTCATAGAGGCAGCGCTTCGTGTTCAGGGCGGCGACGCGCAGGTTCTGGGAGGAAGACTGCAGGGCCGTTTCTATAAAGGGGCGGACTGCCGTCATAAATTCCTCAGGAATGTCGCTGCGCTTCATGTCGTCCAGGACTTTCAGGAGCATGATGTACCGCTCTTCCGGATAATTGCGGCGCTCGAAATACTTGGCCATCACGCGGATGTAATCGCCGCGGTCTTTCGCCGGGCAGGAATCCAGTACGGCTTCGACGAAGCTGCTCAGGCAATAGCCGATCCACAGCTTGTGCTGCTCCGTAAACCGCATTTCCGGATAGATGATCATGTCCAGATACTGATCAAACAGGGACAGGCTCGTGACGACCTTATGGGGAAGGGACACGCCCTCAGGCAGCTCCTTTGTGTATTTTTCGTTGAAATTAGCGACAATGCGCCCCATGAGGGCCGCCGACTGGAAGCGGATGTCCCCTTCTTTATGAGACAGCAGCTCGTACAGGAATTTCAGCGTCATGACCTTTTGATGCTCTGTCATGTACGTCGAGTACTCTTCGAAAATGCCGATATAGGTGCGGACGTTTTTCCACAGCTGCTCGCTGCGGGCCGCTTCGATGAGGTTGCCGAAATCGCTGTCGTCGCGGAAGATACTCATGAGGCGGATGTTGTGGGCAATGGCCGCGTACTTCAGCTGTTCGACGACTTCTCCCTCCGCCAGGAGCACCATTTCCCGCGGCTCTGGAACGTCGGGCTGGACGTGGTCCCGCGAAAGGTCGGCCGGCAGCTCGACGACGCCCTTTTCCCGCATGAACGACTCGAAATCGGCCAGCTTGGCGTATACCTTCTGGTACCGGTGGCGCTTCGCCTCGTCTACGTTATCCAATTTTCCTAAAATGACGTCGAAGGCTTCCTTCAGAGTATAGAAATGAACGACTTCCCTGCCCTGGGCGTCGCGGCTGCTCTTGACCCGGAAATCGGCGTAGATGAGCAGCAGCGATTCGACGGAAAGATTTTCCAGCTCCAAATCCCAGACGGAATGGTTAGCCGCGATGTGTCCGATGCCGGACAAGCCGACGCGGCGGCAGCAGGCGTCGGTATAGTAATAGTGCAGGTAGGGCACGCGCTTTTCTTCGTTTTTCTTGCAGCCGTATTTCCCCAGGTCATGGCACAGAGCCGCGCCGGAAATGAGGGCCAGGTCGACGGGCTCGCCGAGGAAGGCCAGCTGACGCGCCGCATGCAGGGCGACGTAATGGACGCCGGCAATATGGCCCAGCGTGTTGAAGGGGGAAATTTCCGAGCCGATGCGCATGAATTCATAGATATACTGATCTTCCAGCATCTTGATCATGTGCAGGTATTCCCGCGTATAGCCCTGCTTCATAATTTCTTCATCGTCGAGAAAATCGAAATCGACGGTCGGGTCAAAGGGCAGCACGGCCCGTTCGTACTGATACAATCCGTGCAGCAGCTGCATGAGCACGAGGCGCCCCAGGCGGAATTCGCCGTCGCCGCTGTGCGCTACGGGCTTGCCGTCCCAGCCTTCCCACTGAGCCGCCGTAATCGGAAAGAGCCTCTCTAAGACGGCGCAGTAGCAATGGGCCAGCCAGCCGCCTTCCGGCTCTTCGGCCAAACAGGATATGTACCGCCGCGCCGCCTCCAGCACTTTGGCGGAAACATACCGTCCCCGGCTGTCGCGGCACCCTTCCAATTCGCCGGCCAGCTTCATGACGCCGTTGGCCTTCATAAACGCCGGGCCGTCGCCGGGCTTCATGCCGGCAGCCTTTAAAAAGGCCGAATCAGACAAGGCCTTGTACAAAAAGGTCTTCAGGTCTAATTTTTTTTCTTCCATAACCTTCTCCTTGCTTGCAGATACGAAAAAAGACGCCGAAAATGGCGTCCTTTTTTCATGCCATTTTACTCGTGATACAACTCTTTATTGCGTTTGACGATTTCCATGACAAGATTTGCTGTTTCTTCAATTGCTTTCGACGACACGTCGATAATCGGGCAATGAAGACGGCGCATGACGTTGCGGGCATACGTCAGTTCTTCATTGATCCGCTCGATGTTGGCGTAGCTGGCGTTCGAATCGAGGCCCATGCTGCGCAGCCGTTCCGAACGGATAAAATTCAATTTAAAGGGATCGATAATGAGGCCGACGATTTTACGGGCCGGCACCTGGAATAATTCCGGAGGCAAGGCTACTTCCGGCACCAAGGGCAGGTTGGCAGCCTTGATCCGCTTATGAGCCAAATACATAGATAAGGGCGTCTTAGACGTACGGGATACGCCGACGATGACGATATCAGCCTTTAAGAAGCCCATCGGATTTTTGCCGTCGTCAAATTTGACGGCGAATTCAATCGCTTCGACGCGCTTGAAGTATTCTTCGTCGAGCTGATGAATCATGCCCGGCTTCATCGTCGGTTCCGTATGGGTCAGCGTGCCTACGCCGGCCAGCATCGGGCCGATGATGTCGACGAGGGTAACGTTCTGCGCGTTAGACAACTCCTGCAGCTTGCGCCGCAGCGTCGGGGATATAATAGTACAGCAGATCATCGCGCTGTGTTCTTTCGCCTTTTGTACGATTTCTTCGACCTGCTGTTCCGTACGAATATAGGGCATGCGCACGATATCAAATTCCTGTTTGTCGTACTGGCAGGCCGCCGCCCGGGCTACGCGTTCCGCCGTATCTCCCAGCGAGTCCGAGCAGGCGTAAATGATCGGTTTTGCCACCTTACGTTCTCCTTCCTAATCCACATTCAACAAATAACCGCGTAATGTTTGTTTTCGATATTCTTCCGACAATCTGTAAATCCTTCTTATCTTCCTCATCCGTATCGAGAACATGAACTACCGGCAGACAATCAATTTCATATTCTATCATGCGCTGCGCCGCTGCCAGCGCCTTTTCATCAGCCTGCACGTAAATGACCTTGCTGACCGGCGTCATGACCATGCGCACCGGCAGAGCTCTCAAATCGTTGTTGCCCATAGCCGTCTTCAACAAATCCTTTCGGGATACGACACCGGCCAGAATATTATCCGTCGCGACAAATACCGTTCCCGCATCTTCCGTAAACATAGCGATGACCGCGTCGTAGGCGCTGGTGTGCTCGCCGACGATGACCGGCTGCGATAAACACGACTCAATGCTGATATCCATGATCTTTTGAGACAGCAAGTCCTTTTCCTTATCGCCGATAAAGAAATATCCCAGCTTTGGCCGCGCGTCTATCAGTCCCAGCATCGTCAATATCGCCAGGTCGGAGCGCAGCGCTGCCCGCGTCACGTGCAGCTGGTCGGCAATGTGCTGTCCCGTAATCGGACTATGCTCCTTGACGATATTCAAAATCGTTCCCTGCCGTTCCGATAACATATTGTGGTTTCACCTCCTGATAATCGCTTATTATCATACCATATTTTACTCCAAGATGCATAAGAAAAAGGCGGACCAAAAGAAATAATTTACTCTTTTGGCGCCGCCTTTTCTCATATCATCGACTTACCATGTATAATCTTCTGTATCTGCGCGGCCTTTTCCGGTCAGGGAATCCATCAGCATACGCTGTTCGATCTGCGCGACGTTCTTGCGCGTCGATACAACGGCGTCGGGATTGACGGAAATAGAATCGATGCCGCTCTTAACGAGAAATTCCGTAAAATCAGGATATACGCTCGGCGCCTGGCCGCAGATGGAAACGGTCTTTCCATCCCGGTGAGCTACTTCGATCAAGTGGCGAATAGCCCGCTTAACGGCTAAGTTGCGTTCGTCAAACAGAGGAGCTACCGTTTCGTTATCGCGGTCGCAGCCCATGACGAGCATCGTCAGGTCGTTGGAACCGATGGAATACCCGTCGACAAACTTATTGAACTGATCCGCCAGGATGATGTTGGAAGGAATTTCAGCCATCAGCCATACTTTGAAGTCCGGTCCGCGGTGGAGTCCTTCTTCAGCCATGAGGCCGACGATCTTTTCCATTTCGTCGACGCGGCGGCAGAAGGGAACCATGACGTTCAGATTCTTGAAGCCGTATTCTTCGCGGACTTTGCGGACGGCCTGCAATTCCAGGCGGAAGGCTGCGACGTATTTCGGGTCGTAGTAGCGGGATGCGCCGCGCCAGCCTAAGAGCGCGCTGCTTTCCTGCGGTTCATACTTGTCGCCGCCCTTGAGGTTGCGGTATTCGCTGGATTTGAAATCGCTGAGGCGAAGCGTTACCGGGCGCGGAGCCAATGCCTGGCAAACCTTGCGCATGCCGTCGGCCAGCTGGTCGACGACGCGTTCGGGATGGCCGATTTCGATGAGATACAAGGGATGTTCGTGAATGAACGTCGTCCAGATGAATTCTTCGCGCATGAGGCCGATGCCGTCGCAGGGCAGCTTACCGTGTTTTTCCGCCAAGTCGGGGTTGCCCAGGTTCATGTAAATCTTCGTGCCCGTAATGGGAACCGGTTCGGACATGACGACTGTCGCCTGGCCGCCGGCCTGAGCTGCTTCTTCCTTCGGTTTTACGATATCGGCGACGGTGCCTTCGTATACGATGCCGTTCGTCGCGTCGACAGTAATATCCGCACCGTCGGGAATCGTCGTCGTCGCTTCAACGCTGCGGCTCTTCGTGCCGACGATGCAGGGGATGCCCAGCTCGCGGCTGACGATCGACGCGTGGCAGGTCATGCCGCCGGCGTCGGTGACGATGGCTCTGGCCTTCTTCATAGCCGGCACCCAGTCGGGGGCGGTCATCGTCGTAACGAGGATTTCCCCTTCCTTAAATTCTTCGATCTTCGACGGATCGAGGATGACGTGGGCTTTGCCGGCGGCGCTGCCCGGGCTGGCCGGCAGGCCCTTTACGATGACCTTGCGGTCCGTCGTCACGGCTGCAGGAGCCGCTTCGGCCTGTCCCTTTTCCTGATTTTTCTTGGACCATACCGTTTCGGGGCGGGCCTGGAGGAGCCATACCTTGTTATCCCGTTCGTCGACGCCCCATTCCATATCCATGTAGCAGCCGTAATGCTGTTCGATAGCCTTGGCGTACGTTGCCAGTTCTTTTACCTGTTCGTCCGTAATGACCTGCATCTTCTGTTCTTCTTCCGGCACGAGCTGTTCTTCGCAGTCGCCGCCGGGCTTGCGGACGAGCTTCACGGGCTTCGTATTGATCATCTTGTCCAGAATCGTCAAATCGTCCTTCTTGACGCGGAAGTTATCCGGCGTAACCGTACCCTGTACGACGTATTCGCCCAGGCCCCAGGCGCCTTCGATCGTAATCGTCGAATCGTCGCCCGTCACGAGGTCGACCGTAAACATAACGCCGGCAGCCTTGGAGAATACCATCATCTGGACGGCGGCGCTCAAGGCGACGGACAGATGGTCGAAGCCTTTCTTCGTCCGATAGTACGTAGCGCGGTCGGTAAACGTAGAGGCATAGCATTCCTTGACCTTCTGGATTACCATATCGGCGCCCTGGACGTTCAGATACGTATCCTGCTGTCCGGCAAAGCTGGCGTCGGGAAGGTCTTCTGCCGTAGCGCTGGAACGGACGGCGACAAAGGGATTGTCTTCGCCGACTTTTTTGCCCAGTTCTGCATAGCTGGCCCGAATCGCTTCGGCCAGGTCAGCCGGCATATCGGCAGCGCAAATTGCTTCGCGGACAGCTGCCGTGACGCTGCGGAGCTGAATGGGGTCTTCTACATCGGTCAGGCCCTGGAGAAGTTCTTTAATCTTTTCATCCAAGCCCGTTTCGCGCATAAAATGACGGTACCCTTCGGCCGTCGTAGCGAAGCCGTAAGGTACGGGTACGCTCGTCTGCGACGTCAGTTCGCCCAGCGAAGAAGATTTCCCGCCTACGAGAGCGACGTCCTCGCGGCGCAGTTCATCAAACCATAATACAAAAGCCTTATCTCTATCCATTCCCTCTTACCTCCTAGAACAAGCAGATATGCTATTTATTTGTTTCCTTTACATTTATGGTACTTTATTTGTTAGAAAAAGTCAACACATTTTCAGTATCTATTGTACATTTCTTTTATATATTATATACTATTTGTGCGGTATTGCTTATGTAACTATCTAAAAATAGTATAATGCCCCTTCCGGCAATGATTTTCGCCCCTTTCTGGCTTTTCCCGCCGCGAAAGTCCCTTCCGCATATAGGATAATGTATATAAATATGCTATAATAAGAAATTAGCAAAGATTCATTTCTGCTTATTGAAAGTTATATATTATATTTATGTTTTATAATATAGGAGGATCTATGTATACGCCTAGACGGAGAGCTAAACATGCTAAAAAATCATCAGGACCTATGCACCGTCTGCGACTCCTGATTATCTTATGCGTCGTCGTAATCGCCGGCCTGACCTTCGGCTACATTTTCGCCGCCTATCAAAGCCTGCCTACGGTAGGCAACAACATGCGGCCTGCCGTGTCGTCGCAGGTCTTCGATATTCACGGCCGCCTCGTGACGACCCTGCATTCCGACCAAAACCGCCTGCCTATCGACATCAACAAGGTGCCCCAGCATTTGCAGAACGCCTTTATCGCCGCGGAAGACAACCGCTTCTACGACCATATCGGCATCGACCCCATCGGCATCGGCCGGGCCATCGTGACGAACATTACCAGCGGCGGCATCGCCCAGGGCGGCAGCACCATTACGCAACAGCTGGCGAAAAACGCCTTCCTGTCGCAGGAACAGACGCTGAAGCGTAAAATCCAGGAAGCCATGCTGGCCCTGGAAATCGAACGGAAATACAGTAAAAAAGAAATTCTGGAAATGTACATGAACCAGATTTATTTCGGCCAGGGCGCGTACGGCATCCAGACGGCAGCCCGCACGTACTTCGACAAGGACGTCGACCAACTGAACCTCAAGCAGTGCGCTATGCTGGCCGGTCTGCCCAAGAGCCCTAATTACTACTCGCCCTTCAATAATCTGGAAGAAGCGAAAAAACGCACGAACACCGTCTTAGACCAAATGGTGAAATACGGCTATATTTCTCAGGACGAATGTACGGAAGCGAAAAACGCCGACTTAGCATTGACGCAGATGAAGCAGACCGACGACAACGCCGATACGGCTTCCTTCGTCGACTATGTGTCGCAGCTCGTAGCCTCCAAATACGGCGACGACGCCCTGTACAAGGAAGGCCTGAAGATTTACACCACCATGGACTTGGAAAAACAGCGCGCCGCAGCGGAAGCCCTGCGCCAGCTGCCGGACAACTATAAGGACGAAAACGGCTTGACCCAGCCGCAGGGAGCCCTCGTCTCCATCGACCCGAGAAACGGCCACATCCTGGCTATGGTCGGCGGCCGCGGCCAGGACAGCTTCAACCGCGCCACCATGGCCGTCCGCCAGCCCGGTTCGGCTTTCAAGCCCTTCGTATACATGACGGCCCTGCAGCACGACATGTCGCCGTACTCGACAATGGAAGACAAGGCCATCTCGTACGGCTCGTGGAGCCCGCAGAACTCCGATATGACCTTCCGCGGCAAGATATCCCTGGCCGACGCCCTGGCCCTTTCGGTCAACACCGTCGCCGTCCAGCTGGCTGACGAAGTCGGTCCCTCCAATATCATCGCCAACGTCAAGAAGATGGGCATTACGACGATGGAAAAGGACGACGACAACCTGGCCATGGCCTTAGGCGGCCTGACCCGCGGCGTAACGCCGTTGGAAATGGCCAGCGCCTACGGCACCTTCGCCAATAGAGGCGTCCACGTCAAACCCGTCGCCATCGTCAAGATCCTGGACCGCAACGGCAACGTCCTGGAAAACGAATCCACCCTGAATCAGGATAAAAACAAGACCCAGGTCATGTCGGAAAAAGAAGCCTATGAAATGACCTATATGCTCGAAGGCGTCATCGATCACGGCACCGGCACAGGCGCCGCCATCGGCCGGCCCGCAGCCGGCAAGACCGGCACGACGGACAACAACGTCGACGCCTGGTTCGTCGGCTATACGCCGACCATTGTCACGGCCGTCTGGATCGGCGACGACTCGGGATCGCACAGCCTGGGCGAAGTATACGGCGGTACGATTCCGGCAGCTATCTGGCGCGATTACATGACCGTCGCCACGCAGGACGAATCGTACGAAGGCTTCGCCATCCCGGCCGGCATGGAACCGATTGCGCCGCCGCCGAAAGAAGAACCTAAACCCAAAGCGGATGACAAAAAAGACGCAGCTAAGGACAAGGGGAAGAAATCGCGCGAACCGGCAGCGCAAAACGACGAATCTTCTGATACCGGCGAACGAGCCGCCGAAGAACGGGCCGTCCAGCAGGCCGCGCGCAACAACAAGGAAGAATAACATACTGGCATGCAATGCCGAGGCTGCAAGCCCGTCCCTTCAGCAGATCTGCTCTGCCGAAGGGACGGGCTTATTTTATTTCACACACTATATACGACAAAAACGCCATAGGGCTTGGCCGAAACCAATGCCGCTATGGCGTTTATAATATACCTATGATATTGTCTACGCTATGTCTCTGAAAGGCGAAGAGGAGATTACCGCGCGTTGGCTTCGCCGCGGAAAATCGTGCCGCGGCTGGCATCTACCGTGACGACTTCGCCGTTTTCCAGCGCATCGGCAGCATGGGGAGCTCCGACGATCGTCGGGATGCCGAGGGTAATGGCAACGATGGCCGATTCGCTCGTAAGGCCGACTTCTTCCGATACGATAGCGCCGGCTTTCTTCATGTATTCTACCCATTCTGCTTTAGCCGAACGGACGACGAGGATGCAGCCCGGCGTAAAGTTCTTTTCCAGCGATTCCGTATCGTTGGCGATGCAGACCTTGCCGATAGCCGAATTGCGGCCGATGCCCGTGCCGCGGATGAGGATATCGCCTACGACCTGTACGCGAATCATATTCGTCGAGCCGGACTTGGCAACGGGAACGCCGGCCGTGAGGACGACGAGGTCGCCGGCCTTGATGAGGCCGCTGTCGAGAGCGGCAAAGATGCCGTTGTCGACGACTTCATCCGTATCGCTGGCTTCCTTGCCGACGATAGCCTGGACGCCCCAGTTCAGCTGGAGGCGGCGGACGACGCTTTCATGAGGGGATACGGCGACGACGGGACATTCCGGACGGAATTTGGAAATCGTCTGGGCTGTGCTGCCTCGTTCCGTCGACGCGATAATAGCTGCGGCGTGGAGGTCTTCAGCAATTTTTACGACGGCCTTGCCGATGGATTCCGTCGTCGTAGACGACGAAGCGTGTTCGTCCTGGTGGGACGGCGGCGTGAACTGGCTTTCCGTAAACATAGCTACGCGGGCCATCGTTTCTACGGCTTCGACAGGATACATGCCGCTGGCCGTTTCGCCGCTGAGCATAACGGCGTCCGTGCCGTCGAGAATGGCGTTGGCGACGTCGCTCGTTTCCGCACGGGTCGGGCGGGGATTGCTGCACATGGATTCCAGCATCTGCGTCGCCGTAATGACCGGCTTGCCTGCGGCCTGACATTTGTGAATGAGCATCTTCTGCAGCGTCGGTACTTCTTCTGCCGGCACTTCGACGCCCAAATCGCCGCGGGCAACCATGATGCCGTCGCTCATCTTAATGATTTCATCAATATTGTTGACGGCAGCCTGACATTCGATCTTGGAAATAATCTTCATCTGGCTGTTGTGCTTTTCCAAAATCTTGCGAATCGTCACGACGTCCTTACCGCGCTGAATAAAGGAAGCGGCAATCCAGTCCATATTCATGCGGATGCCGAATTCAATGTCTGCAGCGTCCGTTTCCGAAACGGCCGGCAGGTTGATGGCGATGCCCGGCACAGCGACGCGCTTGCGGTCGCTCATCTTGCCGCTGTTGAGGATTTTCGTATGGATATCCTGGTCTTCGACGCTGATGACTTCCAAGTTTACCAGTCCGTCGGACAAGAGGATATGGTCGCCGGCCTTTACGTCCTGGGGCAGTTCTTTATAATTTACGGAAACGATCGTTTCGTCGCCTTCGACGTCGCGGGCCGTCAAGGTAAATTCCTTGCCTTCTTCCATTTGGATGGAGCCGTTTTTAAACTTGCCGAGGCGGATTTCCGGGCCCTTCGTATCGAGAAGCAGGGCTACGGGAATGCCTACCTTTTTAGAAGCGGCGCGGACCATGTCCATGCGCGCCTTGTGTTCTTCGTGAGAACCGTGGGAAAAATTAAAGCGGGCAACGTTCATGCCAGCCAGAATCATCTGTTCGACGACTTCCTGGGAATTCGAGCTCGGGCCGAGCGTGCAGACAATTTTCGTTTTTTTCAACATGCGTAATCTCCTTTATACAATACCAACTCTATGACTGAAACAAATCTAATGATGTATCTAACGAAGTCAATAAAATACGGGCGCTGGTCACATTCGTCGCCAGCGGAATGCAGTGCACGTCGCACAGGCGAAGGAAGGCCGATACGTCCGGCTCGTGAGGCTGCGCCGTCAGCGGGTCCCGCAGGAACACGACAGCGACGACTTCGCCCGACGCGATCATGCCGCCGATCTGCTGGTCTCCTCCCAGCGGTCCGGGCTGCATTTTTCGGACGGATAATCCCGTCGCGTCTTCAATACGCTTCCCCGTTTCCCCTGTTCCAACCAAAGGGAACTTCTGCAATACGTGCTTAAACTGACAGGCCAATTCTACCATGTCCTGCTTCTTTGCATCATGGGCAATGAGCGCAACATATTTTTCCAATGTTTTACCCCCCTTTTTCTGTATCCGTAGCAATACTGTTCCAACTGGTACGTTTTTTGTCCCATGTGGGCAATATATACAGTGCTCGACGTTGCTCGAGCACTGTTCGTCCTTGATTGTACCGTATCCCTTTCAATATTGCAAGTCCTAAATAGGGCATTATCTCCAAAAACTATAGATTCTATGCAAGTATTACAAACATATTACCAAAGCTTTACCCGCTGTTCCGGCGCGACGTACATGCCGTCGCCGTTCTCTACGTCATAGGCCTCGTAGAAGGAATCCGTCGCCGAAAGCGCGCCGTTGACCCGGGCCTGCATGATGGGATGCGGGTCGGTCTGCACGCTCTGCAGGAGCAGCTGCGGCGTCATTTTGCTGGCAAAAATAGCGGCGAAATTGCGGTACAAATCGCGCAACGTTTCTTCGTCGCAGCCGGCGATTTCCGTCGCGACGGACAAGCCGCCGCAGTCGGCAATGGCTTCGTTGGCGACGAGAGCCCCATTTTCATACAGTCCCTCACCTACTTTATAGCGGCTGTAATAAGGGGCGAAGGCCGCGGCTTTTTGCCGGAACCTCGCATAATCGCCGGCAGTCCACCAGTTCTTCATATTGCCGTCCTTGTCGTACTGGCTGCCGTTAGGATCGAAGGCATGGGAAATTTCATGGCCGATGACCACGCCGATGCCGCCGAGGTTCGCGCCGTACGAGGCGTCGGGGCTGTAGAAGGGCGGATTCAAGATGCCGGCAGGAATCGTAATGCTGTTGTTCGCCGGAATATACGCGGCGTTGACGTCCTGCGGCTGGAAAGCGTACCATTTATCCGGGTCAAAATCAGTCCCAATAAGCCGATGTACCTGAGCCTGTACCAGCACGGCGTTGTGCATGATATTGCGCAGCAAGTCGCCGCCGTCGGCTTCGGCTATGACATCGGGCATATCCTCAATGATCGGCTTGTCGTCCGCCGCCGGGCCGCCGACAAACACGCGCAGGGCGTCGAGCTTGCCTACGGCTTCCTTCTTCGTATCCTCGCCGAGCCAATCGTTTTTCAGCAAGCGTTCCCGATATACGCCGCGGATCTCGTCGATCATCGCCGTCACGTCCCGCACGGCGTCAGGCGAACAATGGTCCTTCATGTAGATTTGGCCAAATTCATAGGGAAGAAGGCCCTGAACCATGCGGCTCGCCGTCTCTTCGTCGCTGCGGCTCTTTGTGATGCCGAAGCGGTACTGCGTATAGGCCCGCTGCAAATCGCGAAGGCGCCTGTCGGCGTAAGGAGCGAAACCGTCCATGATGCGGAACACGGCGTAGCTCTTCAGCAGGGGCAGATTGTCCTGGACGTAGGCTTCGTCTAGTTTCTGGAGATAGGCTGCGTCAGCCAGAAACAGCTTCTTCTCCTTTGTCAGCTTCCACGACGACAGCAGGCGGCGGCCGTCCATATGGGGCATGAAGGCTTCGATCTCGTTCCGCGTATACATCGTATTCAACACGGCAAAGTCATTGCGTTCTTCGCTGCTCAGCATGACCGGTGCCCAACTCTGTTCCAGGTCAAAAATAGCTTCGGCCTGCCGGGCCGCTTCCTCTGGCGGACTGCCCGCCTCGGCCAGCACGTCGGCAATATACTTCTTATAGGCCTGCCATGCGCCAGGCTGGGGCTCCTTTTCCAGCTCGTATTTGCTCAAAATCGTCTCCGCCGGCACGATGCGGGTGGCGTAGCGCAGCGAATCGGGCATGCGGTCCGCCGTATAATCGACGAATACGGACGCGCCGGACGATTCCCTTACCTGGAGCAGGGCCTGGGTCAGTTCATCCGTCGTTCCAGCCTGCCGCACGGGAGCCAAGACGTCCTGCAAATGCTGCCGCGCCGTCGCGTCGCGCCGTTCCATGTCGACAGCACAGCGATATAAATCGGCGATTTTCTGCTCCGGCGTCCCCTTCGCGTACGAGCCTTCCTTGGCAGCGATTTCATGCAGCTCCTGTTCTAAAATTTTCGTATTTTTCAGCGATTGTTCCTTAAACCAGGACCAGGATGGCTCGGTCGGCTCAATCTTCTTTTCCGCCAGCGTCGGCCCGTTGACGGCTAAGTAAAAGTCGTCCCGTTCCGAAACGGGCTCCTGGGCCTGGGCCGTGCCGAAAGCCAGCAGCGCCGTCAGCACCAGCGCGGTCAGGCGTTGTTTCGTCCCATATCTCATCGGTATCCTTACTCCTTTACAGTCGGAAATCTATCGCGCCGTCAGCGCCGGATCTACTGCGCCGTTGGCGGCAAAGGCCTTGGCCCGGTCGATGCAGGTCGCGCAGACGCCGCAGGGCCTGTCGCCGCCTTCATAGCAGCTCCAGGTCAGTTCGTACGGAGCACCCAGCCGCAGCCCTTCCTTGACGACGCCGGCCTTGTTCCACGACAGCAGCGGCGCTTCCAGGCGGCACGTGCGGCCCGAGCCTTCGTAAATAGCCGTCGCCATGGCCTGTTCAAATTCGGGCGTACAATCCGGATAAGCCCGTCCCGCCGCGTCGTCGGCGTGGGCACCGTAATAAATTACTTCAGCGCCGACGCTGACGGCAATTGCCGCGGCATAGGATAAAAATAAGCCGTTGCGGAAGGGCACGTACGTATCAACGGTCCCTTCGCCGCCTAATTCCTTCAGCTGCTCCGCATAGGATTCATGGCGGATTTCCCTGCCCCTTCCCTGCAGCAGGGAGCTGTCGCTCAGGGCGAAGGCCTGGGATAAATTCGTTTCTTTATGAGCCACGCCGTAATGGGCGGCTACCTGGCGGGCCGCCTGTATTTCCTTCGCGTGCTTTTGCCCGTAATAGGCCGTCAGGGCCATTACCTCGCCGGCGCCGTATCGTTCCACAGCCATAGCCAGGCAGGTCGTCGAATCGACGCCGCCGCTCAGCAGTACCATGCATTTCATATGTATTCTTCCTTTCCATCTGTACGATGACCCTATTATACCATATTTTGCCAAGCCGTTTTTCTGACGAAATCCCTTGCATTCCCCTAGCCGTCCTATATAATAAAAACCATAACGCACTATACTAAAGGGAGAAGATATCATGATCAAAGCGCTGCTGCTCATATACGCCATTTGGGGATTTAACTGGGTCGCCATGAAGGAGGCGACGCTCTTTTTCCCTCCGGTCCTCTTTGCCTGCTACCGCTTCGCTGTCGGCGCGGCCATCCTGCTGGCAGTCAACGCCTGGCTGAAGCTGCCCCTTCCGCCGCGGCGGTACTGGAAATGGATCGCCCTGACGGGACTGCTGCAGATCGCCGGCAACAACGCGGCCATGCAGATGGGCATTAAAGACCTGGACGCCGGCCTCGTCGCCGTCCTGAATTACAGCATGCCCGTGTGGGTCGCCATCCTGGCCCATTTCTTTTTAAATGAAAAGCTGACGAAGCGCAAGGCCTTAGGCGTCGTCGTCAGCATGATCGGCCTGGTTATCCTCATGCACATCGACTCCCTCGGCAACGCCTCCAGCCTGTTCATCACTATCGGCGGCGCCATTTCCTGGGCCGTAGCAAACGTCGTCATCAAGTATCAAAACAGCAAGCTGAAAAGCAAGGACTGCAATATGATTCAGTACACGGCCTGGCAGATGACAATCGGCTCCATCATCTTATTCCTGTATACCAGCTGCATGGAAACAGGCCAGGTACACTGGACGCCCATGGCCGTCGCCTGTCTGGCCTACAACGGCATCCTGGCCTCCGCACTGGCCTTCTTCCTCTGGAACTACGTTCTCACCTGCATGGAAGCCAGCAAGGCCTCTATTGCCGTCCTGGCCGTCCCCGTCGTCGGCGTCGTCTGCGGCATCCTCTTCCTGGGCGAAAGGCTGTACGTCAGCACTGCCGCCGGCATGGTTCTGATACTGGCCGGCATTATTCTCATCGTAGCGCAGAACTCAAAGCCCCTGTCCTCACGGTTTCATCGCTCAAGATCGTAACAACACCGAACATATACGAGCTTACGTAAAGCCACTGTATTCGAATTTCTATAAAAATTCGTATTCTTGTGCTTCCCATAATATGACTGAACCCCGCTTGCTATAAACAGCAGGCGGGGTTCAGCGTATGCATGTCAGTATATCATTATCAGAAAAAGGCTGGCTACTGTAACTTAATGCCCCTTCGTCGGCTGCGCAACCGGATTTATATTGGCGGCAGAGCCGGCAGGAACGGCGCTTCGTCTCGTCTTGGAAATGATGCTGTGGCTGTAGCCATAGCCGAAATAGATAGCCAGGCCGATGAGGAGCCAAACGACGAAGCGGATCTGCGTAACGAGCGGCAGCATGTAAATCAGGATGCCGCAGAAGACGATAGCCAAAGCCGGTACGAGCGGCACGAGCGGGCATTTGAAAGCGCGCTGCTGATTGGGGTTCTTCTTCCGCAGGATGATGACGGCAGCCGAAACGATGATGAAGGCGCAGAGCGTGCCGATGTTGGTCATTTCTGCTACGGCGTTGATGGGCAGGAAACCTGCTGTAATAGCCGTAATGACGCCGACGAGAGCGGAGCTTCTGGCCGGAGTTTTATACTTCGAATGAACGTGGCCGAAGAATTTCGGCAGCAAGCCGTCGCGGGACATGACGAACAGTACGCGGCTCTGACCAAAGCTCATGACCAGCAGTACGGACGTAAGGCCGCAGATAGCGCCGACCGATACGGCCGCAGCGCCCCAGTGATAGCCGACAGCCTGCAAGGCGAAGGCAACGGGAGCCGCCGTCGTCTGGAACTGCATAAAGGGAACCATGCCGGTCAGTACGGCGGAAACGGCGATGTACAAAATCGTGCAGATAATCAAGGATAAGATAATACCGCGAGGCAGCGATTTCTGGGGGTCTTTTACTTCTTCTGCCGCCGTGGAAACAGCGTCAAAGCCGATGTAAGCAAAGAAGATAATCGATGCGCCGGCGAATACGCCCGACCAGCCGAAGGGCATGAACGGAACCCAATTCGAGGCGTCGACATGGCTGAAGCCCAGCGCGAGGAACAATGCGACGACAGCCAGCTTAATGGCAACGATGACGTTGTTGACGAAGGAACTCTGCTTGACGCCGCGGATGTTGACAAAGGCGACGACAGCTAAGATGAGAACAGCCGGCAAGTTGACGATGCCGCCGTCATGGGGAGCCATGGTCAGCGCCGCCGGCAAGGTAATTCCCAAATTCATGAGAATGTTGTTAAAATACCCGGACCAGCCGATGGCGACGGTCGATACGGCGAAGGCATATTCCAAAATCAAATCCCAGCCGATGACCCAGGCCCAAAATTCCCCTAACGCTACATATCCATAGGTGTACGCGCTGCCGGCAACGGGAACCATTGCGGCAAATTCAGCGTAACATAAGGCGGCGCATCCGCAGGCCAAGGCGGCGATAATAAATGAAATAACCAGTGCAGGACCAGAATAATTTGCCGCCGCTACGCCTGTCAGGACGAAAATCCCCGTCCCTACGATGGCGCCGATCCCCAGCATAGTCAAACCGAATGTGCCGAGGAACTTGTTCATCCCGCCGTCCATTTTGGTTTCGGAGATGAACTCGTTAATACTTTTCGTTCTAAATATTTTTTTAGTCATAATACCCCTCTTTCCCCTATCTTAGTAATCGGAGTTATACGTATAACCCCCTGCTCCGATTACGTTCTTTATTATACTCCCTTATTTTAATTTGTAAAGGTTATTTTCGAATTTTATTTTATATTTTTATAGTTTTAACGATTTTATTTAGAAAATATTTTATAAAACAGGTATTTTGTTTAATTTTATATGTTCAATATTCATTTGTCATATGACATTTACGAATAAGCCTTCCCATACCGTATATACAAAAGATTTCCTATCATTTCATCTTTATATTGTATGCAGATTTTATATTTTACCAAAATCCTATGATTTTTCTTCGCGCAAGCATAGGTGATTCTGTTCTATCTAAATAAAAATATGCGGCAAATGAGCATTGCCGAAAAGCAAGGATGGATGCCCAAGTCCTCGCCGATATAACTTCGCCCATAAAAATAAGCGCTGGATTTTCTAATCCAAGCGCTTTTTTTCTAACTGTCTTTCCGCCGCTTCCCAATCGTCTCTCGTATCGATATCACAAAGCTCGCCCTCCGGCATGGTGAACGACCATAGGTCATCCTTGTATTTCTCCAGTATCGCCCTGCCTCCCTTGTCTCCCTGCAGGGCCAGCAGCTCGTCCTTATAGACATGGGAAAAAATCGCCGGGCTGCCGCGGCGGCATCCTGATACAGCGCAGCCTATACCGCATCCCGACTGCGCGTATTGCATGACGAAATCGCTTATAGTCTTGCCGGAAAGAAAGGGCTGGTCGGCGGCGAAAAAGGCCCAGGCATCGGCGGCGTCAGACGCCTCCACTCCCAGGCGGACAGATGCAGCCATGCCTTCTTCGGCGGCCGGATTCTTTACGGCAACTGCACCATGAGCCCGGCACCACGACAGAATTTCATCATACTGGCTGACGACGTATAGACAGCACGAGCACGACAAGGAAACGCTGATACGCCGCGCTGCGTCCTGCAGCTGGTCAAAGCCATGGCGATACAGGGGCTTGCCGGCCAGCGGAGCCAGCAGCTTATTGCCGCCAAAGCGCCGGCTGAAGCCCGACGCCATGTAAATCAATGCGATATGCACCGTATGTCCTCCCGTTCCTCTATATCGAAAAAAGTCGTCAGCCCTATGGGCTCGGCCATGCAGCGCAGCAAATCCTGTCCCCGCAACCGGATCGCTTCACCATCAGCCTGATTGAAAACAGGTATAACCGGTACCTTCCAGTTTCGGCGCAAGGCTACCAAACACGAACTGACGACGGCGGCGAACACGTCGTCCGTAACGACCTGCCGCCGATCCCGTCCGCTTCGTTCCCAGCGGAAACAGACCTCGTCCAGAGGACGGCTCAGGGCGGACAATCCCGCCACATGGGCGATGCAGTCTGCATCTGGCGGGATGACCGGCTCGTGCGGGCCGAAGCACTTCAGCGGCTGCCGCCGCGACCCGTCGGCTTCGACGAGAACGACGTCGGCTAAGGCCCGGCATACAGCAAAAAGCGCATCGCCGCCGTAGCCAATCTTACCCCGGCCGTCCCGACGGCCGACGACAGCGAAGCCTTGCCCTTCCAGCAGCGATTTCACCGTCTCGGTATCGTCAGCCAGTAGTTCCGACGGCGGCTCGTACATATGGGTCGTCGTCGCTATGGCGACTCGTTTGCCCTGCCGGCGCAGCTCCTCAGCCAGCCGATAGATCCATGTCGTCTTGCCGCCTGAGCCGGTAAAGGCGACGACGGTTTTTTTCTTCTGCGCCAAGGACGAACAGCCATATGCCAATCCCTGCCGCAGCGACGGCATCTCTTCAGCCGCCCCGTTACGGCAGGCGAATATGCGGCACATCGGCGGCCCTCCACTTCTTCGCGTCGGCCTTTTCCCGACCTTCCCGCCGAGCCCTGACAGCGATGAGCTCCGCTGCAATGCTGACGGCGATTTCCTCCGGCGTCGCCGCAGAGATGGGAAGGCCGATGGGGCCGTACGTATTATCTATTTCTTCTGCTGCAAAGCCGTCGGCCAGCAGCTTTTCCCGCACGAAATGCAGCTTATTTCGGCTGCCGATGACCCCGATGTACTGAGGCCGCAGCGGCAATATCTGCCGCTCTACGACGTAGTCGCCTACGTGGCCTCTCGTCATGATGCAGACGTAATCGTCCTCTCCGATATGGAAATCCGGCAGATGCTCCAAGTCGGCGACGACGACGTCCTCGGCGTCGGGAAACCGTTCGGCATTGGCAAAGTCTTCCCGGTCATCTACGACGACGCAGGAAAATCCGACGCGGGCTAATAGGGGAACCAGGGCGCAGGCTACGTGGCCGCCGCCGAAGATAAAGGCCCGGCTGGCTGGAAAAAAGGACTCGGCATACAGCAATTTCCCACTATAGGATAGTAACTGCGGCTTATAGGTCGATCCATTCCCACTTTTTTGTAAAAACCGCTGCAAATCCGCCCCATGCTGTTCATCGCCGCAGCATACCGTCTCCGGCCCGGCAACTGCCATGGCCCACCGCGCCGGCTCCGTCATATCGCACAGGAGCAAATAGGGCCTGCGGTTTCGGCCATATTCGGCGATAGCTCCGATGCAGGCCGCCGCATCAGGCCCGATGTACTGGCAAAAGACGGTAAACGTACCGCCGCACACAGCTCCGATATCCGCCGCCGCGCCGGGGCTCAAATCATATGCCAGCAGCGTGGAAACACCGTCCTGCAAAACCCGTCTCGCCGCCTCGCAGGCCTTATACTCGCCGATGCCGCCGCCAATTGTCCCCACCGTATCGCCGGAGGCCAATACGAGCTGGCGGCTGCCGGCGCCGCGGGGCGTCGCGCCGTGACTTTCCACTACCGTCAGCAGCGCCGCTGGCCGGCCGGCGCAGAGTTCCTCTTCCAGTCTCAGAAATACGTCGTCCATATATCCTATCCTTTCCGCATATTCCTCATCGGTATAACAGCAATATATCCTCAGGCCGCACGCCTAACGCATCGGCGCGCACGCCTTCGCCTCCTGCGGCCAGCCAGACAAGGGGCGGCGCGTCGGGCCTCTGCCCGTCGTAGCGAAAGGCGACCAACGTTCCAAAGGGCAGCTTCGTCTCTTCCGCAATGGAAACGGCGTGCGAATTGACGGGCACGGCTGAGCTGAACGAACGCTCCCGGATGCCGACGGCGCATAATTCATCCTTCACGTCGCAGGCCGCCGTAAATTCGCAGTTCCACGACGGCACGAAGACAGTCCTCCGCCCCGTTTTCCGGGCTGGCGCGATGTTGCGGCAACCCATGAGGGACGCCGCCGTCTTCGATTGGGGTTGGGCGAATACAGCGTCCCGCTCGCCGATGATGTCGATGCGCCCGTCATGGAGGACGGCGATGGTGCGGCACAGGCGGTACGCTTCTTCGTAGCTGTGGGTTACGACGACGACATCCTTGTCGAATTGGCGCAGCACGCCGGTCAGTTCTGCCATGACCTGTTCCTTCAAGGCGTCATCCAAGGCGCTGAAGGGCTCGTCCAGCAGCAGAATATCCGGCTCGTTGACCAATATGCGGGCCAGGGCCACGCGCTGCTGCTGCCCTCCCGACAGCTGGGACGGCTTATGGTGTTCCAGTCCCGTCAAGCCGAGCCGTTCCATCACCACCGCGACGATGGCACGCCGTTCGCCCCGGCCAACGTGCCGGCGGACGCCGCAGGCGATATTTTCGGCCGCCGTCATATTGGGGAATAAGGCGTAATGCTGAAACAAATAGCCGACGCGCCGCTCCTGCACCGCCAGATTTACGCCCGTTTCCCCGTCGAAAAAGACGCGCTTCCCGACGGCGATGCGCCCCCGGTCGGGACGCTCGATGCCGGCGATGCACTGCAAGGTCTTGCTCTTGCCGCTTCCCGACGGCCCCAGCAGGCCCAGCACGCCGCAGGCCTGAAATTCCACGTCCAGGCAAAACTGACCGAGCCGTTTATAACACTGCACGTCTATCACGACCAAACCTCCTTCCGGCGGCGTTTCCGTTCCATCAGGCTGACCGTCACCAGGACGGCGGCGCTGATCGCGATGTTGACGAGAACCCAGATGAAGGCGCCGTACTCGTCGTTCGTCCGCCACAACTGATACACCGTCGTCGATATCGTCGCCGTGTTCTTGGGAATATAGCCGATGAGCATGCTCGTCGCGCCGTATTCCCCCAGCGCCCGGGCAAAGGCCAGGACGAGGCCGGCCAAAATACCCTGCTTGCAATAGGGCATGCGGATGCGCCAAAAAATATACGTATTAGATAATCCCAGGGTCTGCCCGCTCCAGGCCAGTGTCTCGTCAAAACTTTCAAAGGCGCCGCGGGCCGTCCGGTACATGAGGGGAAAGGCGACGACAGCCGAAGCCGCGACGCCGCCGTACCAGGTCATGACCAAGGGAAAACCTATATCGTACAGGAACATGCCGACGGGATGGCGCAGGCCGAATACCAGCAGCAGGAGCCAGCCGCATACCGTCGGCGGCAAGACCAGGGGCAGCGTCAGGACGACATCGAGGACGCCCTTGACGAGGCGCGGCGCTTTCGCCACATAGTAAGCGGCGGCGATACCGCAGAAAAAGACGAGAACCGACGAAATCGCGGCGATGCGCAGGCTGTTCCAAAGGGGATACCAGTCCATCGTATATTACCCTGCCTTGCTGAAGCCGACGCTTTCAAAAACAGCCATGGCCTTGTCGCTCCGGAGATATTGAAGGAAGGCCTTCGCCGCTTCCGGGTCGGCGCTGGCCTTCAACACGGCCGCCGGATAGACGACCTGGCCGCACATATCCTTCGTCGCCTCGTCGACGGGCTTCAAGCCGGCGCTGTAGGCGTCGGTACCGTAAATGACGCCGCAGTCGGCGCTGCCTTCCTTGACCTGCGTCGTGACTTCCTTGACGTTCGAACCGTACGTGATACGGCCCTGCTCAGCAATAGCCTGTTCGTCTAGCCCGTAATAAGCCAATATCTTCTGTGTATACTGGCCTACGGGCACGTCGCTGTTGCCCATGACCAGGCGGATGGAGCCGTCTTCAAGCTTCTGCGCCATGTCGTCGAAGCTGGCAATCTGCTTTGGATTTCCCTCCGGCGTCGCTAAAACGACCTTGTTTTCCAGCAAATCAATCCGCGTCCCCGGAAGCACAAAATCCAGCCGTTCCGGATTAGCCCGTTCATCCTTCGACGCATCGAGCTGGTCCATCTGCTTCTGGGCCGCCGAAATGAATACGTCGCAGGCCGCGCCGTTTTGAATCTGATGCTTCAGCGTCCCTGACGAGTCAAAATTATAGACGATTTCTACATCGGGATGCTCCTGCTGATACGCCTTAGCGATTTCGTTCATCGTCTCAGTCATGCTGGCCGCCGCAAAGACGGTGAGCATTGTCTTCCCATGCTCCGCCGCATCCTGTTTCTCAGCACCGCAGCCGGCCAATACGGCAACACTCACGAGAAGCGTTATCATACCTAAGGCAGTCTTCCACTTCATACGTTTTCCATCCTTTCCGTTTGCTTGCGCATACTATCGGGCACAATCTCCGCTGTCGCCGCGGAGCAAATCCAGCCCATGAGGAATCGTATCTAAAAAAACGTCCATACATTCCCGGCAGGCCTTAGGGCTGCCGGGCAAATTGACGATAAGTGTCTTGCCGCGAATGACGCTGACGGCCCGGGACAGCATGGCCCGCTTCGTCACGATCAGGGACGCCGCCCGCATGGCCTCGGCGATGCCCGGAGCCTGCCGCGTCGCCGCGGCGAGAGTCCCTTCAGGCGTCATGTCGCGCGGCCCGAATCCCGTGCCGCCTGTCGTCAAAATCAAATCCAGCTGCCGCTGGTCGGCCAACCGCATCAATTCCTTTTTGAGAGGCTCCATGCCGTCGGGCAGCAGCAGCTCCTCTACGACGTCGTAGCCCCGCTGCCGCAGCGCTTCGGCGACGACAGGGCCGCTTTCGTCCTTGCGCTCGCCGCGGCTGCCCTTATCGGACAAGGTAATCACCGCCGCCTGATAGGGCCTCTTTCCCCGCCGCGGTTCCACGACGATTTCGTCGCCAGGACGGATGACGCCGCCTTCCAGCACCCGGGCGAAGACGCCCTCACGAGGCATGATGCAGTCGCCCACGGCCTGATAAATGGCGCAGTGGCTATGGCATTCCTTGCCGATCTGGGTCATTTCCAGCAAGACGTCGCCGCATCGAAACAGCGTGCCTACAGGCAGAGACGAAAAATCAATGCCTTCGGCGACGATATTCTCGCCGAAATCGCCGTACGATACAGGCGCGCCGCGGCGGCGGAATTCTTCTATTTTTTCCAGAGACAACAAACTTACCTGACGGTGCCAAGGGCCGCCGTGGGCGTCGCCTTCAATCCCCCAATTCACAAGACAACGGACAAAGGGCTCCGGCCGCTTCTGCGTCCCCTTGACCTTGCTCGTACAAACAGCTCTTACAATTCCCATACTAGCCTCCAATTTCATTCATAGCCTTCCGTTCCGTCACAGCCTGACCCTGTCCAAAGCAATGCCGGGCCGGTTTGCGGAGTATGGCCTGCTCTATGGCCTGCGCCAGCAAGCCTTCCCCTTGGCCGGAGCGGACGACAGCCCGTAAATCCACGCCGTTGTCGTAGCAGAGGCAGGGCTTTAAAAATCCTGTGCTCGTCAGCCGCAGGCGGTTGCACTGCCGGCAGAAGACGTGCGAATTGGCCGCGATCATCCCGATATATCCTTTCAGCCTGCGGCTGGCGTAATACGCTGCCGGGCCGTTGCCCCGCCGAACTGACAGGGGCGCTAAATCGGGATAAGCGCCGCGCAGGACCGCCAAGGCCTCGTCGGCGCTGCCGCCCTGCTGGTATGCGCCGCAGCCGATGGGCATGAGCTCGATAAACCGCACGTCCACCGGCAGCTCTTCTGCCAAACGGGTCAGGGGCGCAAGCTGCTCCTTCGTCTCGGCCAGCAGGACGGCGTTGATCTTTGTCGGCAAGCCCGACGCCGCGCACTGCCGAAGCGCCTGCAGCACCTCAGGCAGGGCGTCGACGCCCGTAATAGCCCGGTACTGGACCCTGTTCAGGCTGTCCAGGCTGATGTTCACGCCGTTTACGCCGATGCGCCGCAGCTCCGGCACTACCTGCGCCAAGAGCCAGCCGTTCGTCGTCACCGTCACGGACTCAACGCCCGGCAAGCTCCGCAGCTCCCGTATAAAGCCGACGGCTCCTTTGCGAACGAAGGGCTCGCCGCCTGTGACCTTGAACTTCGTAATGCCGACGCGCAGGGCCGCCCGGCAGATTGCGACGATTTCCTCATAGCGCAGGACGTCGCCGTGCCCCACGGCGGATATGCCGTCGGGCATACAGTAGCGGCAGCGCATGTTGCAGCGATCCGTAATCGAAATGCGCAGGTAGTCGATACGGCGTCCTAATGTATCTATCATCGTTCTTCCTGTCCGTCAAAAGAAAAATATCCGCTCTTGCCGCCGATTTTTTCCAGCAAATGAATATCTGTAAGTACCATTCTCTTATCGACGGCCTTGCACATATCGTATATCGTGAGCAGGGCCGTCGACGCGCCCGTCAGGGCTTCCATTTCCACGCCCGTCTGCCCCTGGCACTTGACGGTGCAGCGGCATTCGATAGCCCCTTCCTCGTCGTGAAAGATGAAATCGACGGCGCATTTGCTTAAATTTAATATGTGACACAGCGGGATGAGCTCGCTCGTCCGCTTCGCCCCCATGATGCCGGCGACGCGGGCCGTACCGAGGACGTCTCCCTTGGCAATGTCTCCGGCCGTCACCGCTTCATAGCATTCCCGGCTCATGACGATGCGCCCGGCCGCCGTCGCTTCCCGCACCGTCGCCGCCTTGCCGCTCACGTCGACCATGACGGCGTTTCCCTTATCGTCTATATGGGTAAACCGTTCCATAGTTCCTCCTATTTTCCAAAGCCGCAGTTCGGAAAAGTACATACGGGGCAGTTCAGGCACAGCCCGCCTTCGCCGAGGCGTGCCAGTTCGTCGGCCTTGACTTCCACGCCGGCAGCCAACGACGGCAAAACCAAGTCAAAAATCGTCCGCTTGCTGTACATGACGCAGCCCGGCAAGCCGGCGACGGGGCGGCCGTCGTCTGTATAGGCCAGCAAAAACATCGCCCCCGGCAGCACCGGCGCGCCGTACGATACGATGCGCACCCCTGTATTCTTGATAGCCAGCGGCGTCTGGTCGTCAGGGTCGACGCTCATGCCGCCCGTGCAGAATACCATATCGACGCTCTGAGCCAGCATATCCTGAATCGCCGCCGTAATGGCCGCCGGGTCGTCAGACAGCGTGACGTGCTGCGTTACGGCAATGCCGTACTCGGCCAGCTTTTCTTCGATGACCGGCGTAAACGTATCGGCAATGCGTCCCTTATACACTTCGCTGCCCGTCGTGACGACGCCAGCCGTCTTGGCCGTGAAGGGCGCGACGTTAAACAAGGACTCCGTTCCAGCCGCTTTCTTAGCCCCTTCCATCTTTTCCTTGGAAATTACTAGGGGAATGACCCGCATCCCTGCCAGTACGTCGCCTTGTTTGACGGCAAAGCCGCCGTGGCGCGAGGCAATCATCATTTCACCTAAGGAATTGACGGCCTGCAAGCCCTGCCAGCGAATCGTAAGCAGGCCGTTGCGGTCGGCGATAAGCTCGATTTTCCCTTCCTTCGCTTCCGTGGCATGCATGTTCGCGCCCAGGGAAATGTCCCGCAGGATGGCCGCCGCATCGTTTTCATGAAGCGTCGAGTCGTCGCACTCCCATATATATACGTGCTCCTTGCCGACAGACAGCAGCACAGGAATATCTTCCTCCCGAATGATATGGCCCTTGCGGAATACGGGCCCCTTGGACACGCCTTTTATGATCTGCGTAATGTCGTGGCACAATACGTGGCCTACGGCCTCTTCTGTCTTGATTTTCTTCATATCACACCTCGCCTGCTTTTATCTTTTCCAGTTCTTCGCGGCTGAAAAAGCGGTCGAACTGTTCCGCCGCCACGGCTTTAACCGCTTCCTCCATGTCGTCGTACCGCCGCAGTACCGCTTCGCCCTGGGCTGTCAGGACCGACCCGCCGCCGCGCTTGCCGCCGACATGGCATTCCGTCAGAGGAAATCCCCAAATGCGCTCGGCTTCGCGGATAACTGTCCAGGCCTTGGAGTAAGACATGTCCATCTGCCGCGCCGCGCCCTGGAGGGAACGGCAGTCCCGCACGCCCCGCAGCAAGGCCGCCACGCCGGGGCCAAAGGCCTTTTTATCAGCCACGATGCGCACCGTCACCTTGCAGTGCAATTCGCTCTTTTCCATCGTAAAATTCTCCTTATCGTTATTCTCGTATACGAATATCGGATTCTATACCCAGTATAAACGAAAACGCCCGGACAATCAACTTGTCCGGGCGTTTTACACGCCGTCTTATTTACGGCTTTGCCCTGTATGTTTGTACATTTTTTCTATGCAAGGAAAACCATTGCTTGCGGCAGTCAGCGCTGCAGAAAGCCGTCCGCCTGTCCTTGGCGTCCCGTATTTCCACGAGGACGCCGCAATTCCGGCAATAGAAGCTATGCTGTACGGGCTGAGACTCTACGTTTTTGGAATGCTTCCAGTACAGCCGCTCGCAGTGGGGCGAGCAAAATTTTCTCCGCTTGTCCGCCCCCTGGGTCACGACGACCCACTTGCCGCAGCGGATGCAGCGGAAGGAGCGCAGCGTCTTTCCGCTGCTGGCCCGCTGAGACGGCGGCGCTTCGTCCCGATGGCGGTAGGCATAGCGCCGGCAGGCCGCGCTGCAATACCGTTCCGTCGCGCGGTGCGCCGTAAAGACCTTGCCGCAGACCGGGCATTTCGTTTCCCGTTCCACCGCTCCTTAGACCTTCCAGTTCATGCCGAAGTTGAACTGATACGTGTCTTCGTTATCGTTGCCGATGGATTTTTCCATATCGAGATACATATAGGTTCCCTTGCTGAACTGGTGGGAGAAGCCGAGGCCGATGTCATACCACGTGCCTTCGTTTTCATAGGTCGTGCTGAGGAGGCCTGTGGCGTCGCGGGCTTCGATGTCCTGATCGCCGAGGAATTCATGGAGCACGTCGGCCTTGATGTAGAAGGTGCTCTTTTCGCCGACGTCCTTACCGAGGCGGAAGCCGACGCGGCCAATCAGGCTGTCGATGGCGTCGAGCTGGACGTGCGTATCCTGGCTCGTCGTGTAGTCGGCATCGGTGACGTGGGCGTACTGGATCTGAGCCTGGGGCTCGATGTACCAGTTGTTGCCCAGGTCTTTCTTGCGGCCGTATTCAGCGCTGGCCGAGTAGACGAAGTTGCTGTAGTCGCCGGTGACTTTTTCACCGAGCGTTCTCGTGTACAGCTCGAAATCGTTGGACAGTCTGCCGAACTTCAGGACGTAATCCGTATAATGGCCCTTATCGCCGAGCCACGTATCGTAAAACCAGATGCCGCCGCGGCGAACGTCGCCTTCACCGGCTACGTTCTTGTAGTCCGCCGTGCCGCGCATGTAGTCGATGGCCACGCCCTGACGGTGTTCGCCGTCTTCACGGTCGTTCACCCGCGTATCGTAGCCCAGTTCCATCATGGTATTCATGCTGCGAAAGGCATCAGACTTGCCGATGCGGTCATGACGCATACGAACCCAGAGCCCTTCGTCGCCATCAATGTAGCGAGCTTCGCCCATGCGCTTGTTCAGGCGGTCCATGTATACGGCGTTGGAGTAGTTGATGCGGGACATGGCGACGACGGTCTTACCGGCATCGGAAATTTCGCTGCTCTTGACGCCGATGAGCTTGAAGTTCGTCGTTTCGTCAACTTCCGTGCCGTTGGCATCCGTATTGGTTCCCATATCTTCGTCCGCCCGAGCGGCCATCATCATGATACCGTTAGCAGGAGCTTTCTGTGCGCCCGGCGTACCTTCACTGCCGAAGAAGCCTTCTACCAAATCCGTGCCCGGCTTTTCCGTATCGCCGGCGCCATTGCCCGTCGAGCTGTCATAATGATGGTTTTCATCGCTCGTATCATAGCTGTCCGTGCCGACTTCGTATTCGATGTTGTTGACGCCCTGATCCCAGGTAATTGCCCGGAAGGAAGCCTTCGAGCCCTTGCCTACCGTAGCAAAGCGCAGGCCATCAAAGATGCCTCCGTCGCTTCTGCCAGCATACATATCGGACTGGGTCACAGGATCGACGACGTTCACGATGTATTCGCCAGCAGCATTCTTCATGTATACCATATCGCTGACAGTACGATCGGCGTTCAAACTCATGTTAAAGATAGCGTCGCCGTTCATTTCATATACCGTCAAGGCATGAGCATTTTCATTCCTGTCCGTATCAGAATTGACAAGGTTAATAAGAGCGTTTTCGCCGTTCGTATTGATACGCGTAATCCAGCTCTGGCCCGTGACATTCCAGCGGGAGTTATTGCCCATAGTGAGATTTACTTCGCCGCCTTTGAAAATATCGCTGCTGAAGGCCGGGTCGAAGAATTCCGTGCCATGGCCGCTGTTGTCGATAACGCCGGCATCTCCATAGTCATCGGCACGGCCAGTCAAGGTACCTCCATTGCCGAGGTTCACGTTTAAGACACCGTTGTTACCAGCAAGGATATTCCCTGTAATATGCATTTGCGCCGTATCGCTCTTAGGCGTAATATTCACTTCGCCAGCATAGGCAGAAAGGATATCGCCCTTAATAGAGCTTTGTACGGTTTTGCCGTCGGCGTCCGTATAGGAGTCATAGTTGATATTGACGGTTGCTCGGTCGGCTACAGGAGCGTTGACTTCTCCTTCCGTCAAGCCCGTCGCCGTGCCGGCGGCAACGGCGATATCGAGGCTGTTGGGGCTCGTTTCATAGCGGTCCGTGCTGATCGTCGTCTGGCCGTCGATGGTAATATCAGCTTCTTTATAGGCCCAGACAGTACGTTCGAGCTGGTCTTCGTTCGTGTTGTCGGCATAGGTGCGGATCACGTTCTGGTCGCCGCTGACGCGGATCTGCGCGCCTTCTTCAGCATAAAGGGACGAAATGACTTCCTTGCCGGCAAAGGCAGGATCGCCGCTGAGGCCGCCGGCATTGGCGATAGCAGCGGCAGACTGGACGACGTTGCTGGAGCCGTCTAACGTAACATGAGTCATGACGTCATTAGCTGATCCCTTGGCAAATACAGCACCGAAAACGGAGTTTTGATTGCCTGCATCTAAAGCCACGGTACTGCCGCTCAAAGCATATACGCCATAAGCATTACCAAATTCGGCTTTATCTTCATTTTCCATAATCGTACCGGCGGAAATACTATTATCCTCCATCGCGGTGAGTTTTACATCCGAAGAAGTATCCGCATAGGCACCATAGGCATCAACGGTAAGCTGGTTATCTGTCGCATTCAAAGAAACATTACCGCTATTCAGCCCCCAGATTCCCGTGTTAGCCTGTACGTCATTCTGGACGCCTTTTAATGTGACAGACGCTGCGCCAGAATAGATTCCAGTAGCAGTGCCTGACATGTGAACACTGTTGATTCCCTGCTCAGCAGTCAGCATTACATCACTGTTGCTGTCCGCAAAGACACCATATCCTGTTGCATTGATTTCATTGCCTTTGCTACCCATCGCTGTCAGAGAAACACTGCCGCCATTTAGACTCCAGATCCCCGTGTTAGCCTGTACGTTATTCTCAAGCCCTTTTAATGTAACAGACGCTGTATTTGAATAGATTCCAGTTGCAGTTGTTGATGTAACACTGTTGCTCCCTTGCTCTGCAGTCAGCGTTACATTCCCATTTGCCTCCGCATAAATCCCGTATACATTTGAAATAACTGATGTAGATCCTTTCGCTTCAATATCTATGTCACTATTCCCAGAATATATACCATAAGAATAGCTCTGATGACCACTTGCTTCTATAGAAACATTATTTCCGGAAATATTGACATCATTGGAAGCGCTATCCCCTGAAGCATATCCATAAACACCATACGTAGCATTGTTATTGCCATTAACAGATACAGTAATGTTGCTGCCGATTAAAGTCGTCGCGGCTGTATTTTTGCCTTGAGAATAATTGAATATGCCTGCCGCATAACCGCTAGCAATATAATCACCATCCGTTTCAGCCGTTAATATAATGTCCCTTTTTGATGTTATATCTGTAACCCCTTCTGTACTTACTGCACTATTATACACGGCATTGCTATTTTCAGTACCCGTACTAGATACTAACACATTCCCCTGCGTAGTTTCTAAGCTGCTTTTGCCATCCTGCGCATACACTGCATACGACAATTTCCCTTCAGAATTAATTACTATTCCTACATTATTTTCATCTATACCATTTGCTGTTATTTCAATATTCGCATTGGTATCTTGTGCTCGAATACCGGCATTAGCACTATTTCTATCCACGCTATTTATATAAAAGGAACCTCCTGCCGTAGCTGTTACATTAGCTCCGCTTTGAGCCCGAATACCACTAACATCATTCGCTCCAACTCCTGGAACTTGTTCTACAACAGAAGAAGTGGTCGTTATGCTAATATTTTTCCCTGCCGTTAAAGTTGTGCTGGTATTGTCCCCTTTTACATCTATACCATCTACATTTCCGCCTGAAGCATTAGGAGCACCCGTTAATACATCAATATCAATATTACCGTTATTTGCCTGCAATACGACACTGCTGCCATTGCCTTCCTTTATAGCATCAGCATGTACTCCATCCGTATCAATATCAATACGGATATCAGTAGTAGAATTCACTTCTACTTCAGCCTTGCTATCAGTCTTAATACCGTAAATATAATTATCTATGTTGTTTTCAACTTTAATATTATTCGTTTCTGCACGTAAAATAACCTTACTATTTTCACCGGAAGCCATGATGCCCGTTTCTGTACCGTAAATACTGTTTTGATTTTCAGCAGCCACACTCACAGTCCCTTGGGAAACACGAATGCCGTTCTGGCTCGTCACAATGGCATCGTTTTCGTCAGTGTACTGCCCAATACTATTATCGTTACCGGCAGTCACATTTATCACGCCTGCATTTTCAGACAAGATACCATTTGTCGTACCAGCTATGATATTATCGTTGTCAGCAATGACATTCGTTTCTCCAGTTCCATCAGATTTTACGCCGTTTTCACCAGCCGTTAAAAAGTTGTCGTATTTTATATAATCAGCTAACAGAGAAATGCCTTCTCCAGTTGAATTGCCTGAGGCTATAATATTAATCGTTCCAGAACCACTATTATATACGGCATTTTGTGTCCCGTGAATGACATTCTTGCCGCCGTTTGCCGTAACCGTTATGTTTCCTCTATTTTCGACAGCAGTATGAATACCATTGTTGCCGTCAATGTAGTTGCCGATACCCTCTGCATCGCTTCCTGTAGCAGTTAGCGTAATGTTTGCCGTATCTCCACTGTCTTGATGGATATACAAGCCGTCGTCGATAACTTCAATTTTATTAATCTGACCGGTTACAGTCGCCGTCCCGTCACCCTGAATACGAATACCGTCGCCGCCAGGGATATCCTCTACAATGACACCATAATTTTCGGCATGAATATAGTTCTGTCCATTTTCCGCAGTAACTGTAACGTGGGAGTTATCTTCTACGGTAATCCCATCGCCTTTTTTATTAGTGCCTTTATTGAAAAGGATCTCATTATTGCCAGCTGATGTCAGTGTTACAGTACTGCCATCGCTGCCACCTTCTGTGCGAATGCCGCTTCCAGCAGATTCTAGTTTGATAGTTGAACCTTCGCCAGTCGGTTGAATAGACACCGTTTTATCAGCTACCTGTATTGCCGCTTGTTCTTCTTCTGTATTGGTTACAGTTATGCTTTCGGCTTCATTATAAGTAAAGTCATTGGTAATTGGTTCTTGCGCCATGCCCGTCGTCCAGACGGCCATGCTCATGGCCATGCCGAGCAGCACGGCTTTTCGTAATTGTTTGCCTTTCATGCTATTTTCCTCCTTAGCAAAATGCTATTACATACCTAAAAAACTACTTACATACGCAGCTGTCCTCCGTATGACAAGGGGTATGCTTCGGGAAAATGGCACGACAAAACGGCAGAACTTGCGCTCTGCCTGTATGGATATGCTATATGCAGCAGGGCAGAAAATCCCTGCGTTTTCAGGCTATATCTATAATATGAACCGTACCCCCCCCCCCGTATATGATTTCACATAATTATACCGATTGGTATGATGTGCAGCTGTTTGGCATTCCTGCCTACGGAACCGGACAGGTCTCATATTCGTTCACCCCCATTCTGTTGCTTTTTATTCTTGTATATCATGATTTTACTACGACTTTAGGGGTGTACGCAATATTTTTTCGAAACATTTTACTCATACCCATGTGGTTATCCTATTCTATCTGCACGCTTTCCCTTTTCCCGCATCCTATGGTACCATAGACATACTACATGGAGAGTACAAAGGGGGAATCTGCATTGACGGATATCGTACGTACTGTTTCGTTAGGCTTAATTATCTTAGCCGGCGGCCGCAGCTCCCGCATGGGACGCGACAAGGCTGCCTTGCCGTGGCGCGGCGCAACGCTGCTGACCGATTTGCTGCTGCGCAGCCAAGCTGTCACCTTTGATGAAATCGTCGTCTCGGCCAACAGGCCTCCCGACCTTTCAGCCCTTCCGTCGGAGTTGGCCGCCCGCATCTGCGTCGTCGCCGACGACTGCCAAGATTGCGGCCCCCTCGGCGGCATGGAAGCGGCCTTCCGCGCCTGTTCCTGCTCGTACTGCCTCGTCTTGTCCGTCGACCTTCCCTTTTACGATTTCTCTCCCGTGAAGCAGATCCTGCCGGAACTGGCCCAAATGCCGCCTGTCGATTTGTTTTTGCCCATATCCGAAAACCGGCCGCAGCCCCTGGCCGCCGTGTACAGACGAGGGCCGGCTCTCGAAGCCGTGCAGGCAGCCCTGAACGCTGGAAAACGCCGCGTCTTATCCATTGCCGACGCGCTGACTGTCCGCATCCTCGACGACGCAGGCGCACCGATTCTATATGAAAACGTTAACACGCCGTCGGCTTACAAGGCCGCTTTGGCCATCGACGCTAACCGCCGCCGCGCCATCCCTGTCATTTCTATCTCTGCCGCCCGCTCGGGAGAGGGCAAGACGAGCCTCGCCGTACAGGTCATCGCCGAGCTGACGCGCCGCGGCTATGCCGTCGCCTACGTCAAGAGTACCCATCATCGCCGATGCCGTGAAAAAAAAGGCTCCGACACGGACAGAGCCCTGCAAGCCGGCGCAGTCCAAGCCCTGCTCTGCGGACCTGACGACGTCGCCGCCGGCGAAGGCAAGGAAGATGCCCTCCTACGGCTGGCCCAGCAGACGGCCGCCGACGTAGCCATCGTCGAAAGCCGCAGCCACGGCCCCTTTCCCGTCATCTACATCGACGGCCCCGAACCGCCGCCTATGCGTCCCGACAACATCACAGCTGTAATCGGCCGCGGCAGCGATCCTTCCTTCCGCTATATCGCGCCGGAACACATCGACAGCCTTTGCAGCTATATCTTATACCTGACCACATCCTGACAGTGCTGCGACAAAGTATTTGCATATTCTCGCTGAGAATACTAAAATAGATATATTAAGCATTACTATGTAAGAAAGGAACTGCCTATGTCAGCCTATAAAACGATTACTACGGTCTGCCCGTACTGCGGCGCAGGCTGCGTCATCGACTGCACTGTCGATACGGAACATAACTGCGTCGTCGAAGCCAAGGGCTCTCCCGACGGCGTCAACAACGAAGGCCGCTTGTGCCTGAAGGGGCTCTACGGCTGGGATTATCTCAACGACCCGCAGATCTTGACCCGCCGCCTGCGCCAGCCTATGATCCGCAAGTTTGGAAAGGATTCCCCCCTCGTCGAAGTGTCCTGGGACGAAGCCATCCAATTTGCCGCCGAACGGCTCAAAGCCATCATCAAGTCCTACGGCCCCGATACGGTCATGGGCGCCGGCTCGGCCCGCGGCCCGGGAAACGAAGCGGCCTATATCATGCAGAAATTCATGCGCGCAGTCGTCGGCACAAACAACGTCGACCACTGCGCCCGCGTTTGACACGCTCCGTCTGTTGCCGGGCTCGGTGAGTCCGTAGGAGAAGGGGCGATGTCTATCAACATCCCCGAAATCGAAGATGCAGAAGTCATCTTCAACATCGGCTACAACGGGCCGGCGTCTCATCCCATCGTCGCCCGCCGCATTGTACGGGCCAAGAAGAAGGGCTGCAAGATCATCTGCGTAGACCCCCGCAAGACGGAAACGGCCCGCATCGCCGATATTTACCTGCCCATCAAGGGCGGCACCAACATGCTGTTTCTCAACGCCATGGCTCACGTCATCGTCACGTCGGACCTGGTAGACCACGATTTCATCAAGGCCCACACGACGGGCTTCGAGGAATATGCGGCGGAAATTTCACAGAAAAAATACGCCCCTGAAGCGGTTTCCCTCGCCACAGGCCTGGCTGCCGGCGACATCCGCGCCGCTGCCCGCCTATTTGCTTCGTCGAAGCATACTATCACCCTGTGGGGCATGGGCGTAACGCAGTTTTCCCAAGGCGTAGAATGCGTCATCGCCTGCTCGAACTTAAACCTCATGACGGGAAATTACGGCCGCCATGCCTCCGGCGTCGGCCCTGTCCGCGGTCAGAACAACGTCCAAGGCACGTGCGACATGGGCCTGCTGCCCAACAATTATCCCGGCTATCAGCCTGTCGCCGATCCGCAGGTGCGGCAGAAATTTGAAAAGGCCTGGGGCCGTCCTCTGCCGTCTAAGCCCGGCATGATGCTGACCCAGGTTCCTCACGCCGTACTGGAAGAAAAGGACCCGGCCAAAAAAATCCACGCCTACTACATCATCGGCGAAGACCCGGCCCAATCAGACCCGAATTTGGCCGAGGTCCGGGAAACGTTATCCAACATCGATTTCGTCATCGTGCAGGATATTTTCTTCAACAAGACCTGCGAATACGCCGACGTCATCTTCCCGGCTACGGCCTGGGGCGAACACGATGCGGTGTACACGTCGTGCGACCGCCGCTTCCAGCGTGTCCGCAAGCTCGTCGAGCCTCAGGAGGGCTGCCTGACCGACTGGGATATCACGTGCCGCCTGGCGACGGCTATGGGCTATCCCATGCACTACGCCGACACGGAGCAGATATGGGATGAAATGCGCCGCTTATGTCCCAAATTTACCGGCGCGACCTATGAAAAAATCGCCGCCAACCACGGCGTCCAATGGCCCTGTACGTCGGAAGCCCCGTCCGACACGGGCACGCCGATCCTCCATGAAGGCGGCCATTTCGCCACGGCCGACCACAAAGGCCATTTCTACTACTATCCTTATACGCCGGTCCGCGAACGGGAAAACGCCGAATATCCCTTTTCGCTGGCTACGGTCCGCGAGGTAGGACATTATTCGGTCCGCACCATGACCGGCAACTGCCGCGTGTTGGCAGGCCTTGCCGACGAGCCGGGCTACATCGCCATGAACACCGAGGACTGCCGGAACCTGGACATTACGGAAGGGGAACTGGTCAACGTCGTCTCGCCGCGGGGCCATACGATTACCCGCTGCCTGCCGACGGACCGCGTATCTCCCGGCTCGACATACATGACCTACCAATGGTGGATCGGAGCCTGCAACGAGCTGACCACGTCGGTCCTCGATCCGAAAAGCCGCACGCCTGAATTCAAGTACTGCGCCTGCCGCGTCGAAAAAATCCAAAACCAGAAAGGCGCCGAATTGTTCATCAAGCGGCGGTACGAAGAAATCCGCGCCCGCATGGGCGTATCCGTAAAAGGAGAAAACCATGTATAAACACGTCAAAGTCGACCCGGAGCTGTGCATTGGCTGCAATACCTGCATGGCCGCCTGTGTCGTCAGCCATACGGGCAAGCGCATCTTTGCCATGGAGCCGGACAGTTACGATTTTACGCCGCGCATCCGCATCGTGCGCACCAGCGACGTCACCAAGCCCATCCACTGCATGCAGTGCGGCAATCCGCAATGCATGGCGGCCTGCCCCTTCAACTGCATCTTTTTCGGCGAGCGTACCGTCGTCATCGACGAAGACGCCTGCCGGGGCTGCGGCAAGTGCGCCCGGGCCTGCCCGTTCGGGGCCATTACGATGACCCGCATCGTCCACGGCAACACCCAGGGCCGATCCTTCCGCCTGGTGGCCTTAAAATGTGACCTTTGCGCCAATACGATCAAAGGGACGCCGGCCTGTATCGACGCCTGCCCGACGGAAGCTCTCTCCCTGTTTGAGCCGCCGCCTCCCCGCAAAAAGAAAAAGAACACCTGATATATGTGACAGGAGAGTATCGTCATGAACGCCCTCACGCTGGCCGAAGCCGCCGCCCTCTGGCGCGGTGCATTGGCTCATACGACGCATACAATCGAATACGTCCCGCCCGATACGGCCTGGGGCCGCATTACCACTGCCGACATCTGTGCGGCTCACCCCTATCCGCCCTATCGGAAATCGCCCTTCGACGGGTACGCCCTCTGCCTGAACGGAAAGGAGCGTTCCTACGAGGTCGTCGCCACCATCGGCGCCGGCGAGGGCTATGACGAGCCCATCCGTTCCGGACAAGCCGTGCGCCTCATGACGGGCTGCGCCGTGCCGCGCGGCTGTCAGGCCGTCGTCATGCAGGAGTCCGTCCTCCGTCGGGGAAATACGATCGAATTGACGACCCTTCCCCGGCCCGGCGACAATATCATTCCCATCGGCGAAGAATGTCAATCCGCCGAAGTGCTCCTGCCCCAGGGAACGTACCTGACAGGCGGGGCCGTATCGGTTGCCGTCGCCATGGGAAATGCGACGATTCCCGTGTACAAAGACGTCAGGGTGCTCCTCGTCACGTCGGGGCGGGAACTCGTCATGGCTGGCCAAGAACGGCAATACGGCCAAATATACAACTCCAACGCCTATCTGTTTCAGCAGCTGCTGCGCGACGAAGGGATTCGCAGCGTCGCTTTCTGCCACGTCAGCGACGCGCCGGAAAAACTGGCCTCGGAAATAGAGAAGGTACGGAAGCTGGCTGCCGACGCCGACCTGATCCTGTCGACAGGCGGCGTTTCCGTCGGATTATTCGATACGATGCCCCAGCTCTTTCAGCAATTAGGAGCCAGGGAGCTATACCGGCGCATTGCCATGCGGCCCGGATCGGCGTCGTACGGCGGCCTCATCGAGCGGAAAGGCAGCAACGCCGTGCCCGTCCTAGGACTGTCGGGAAATCCTTCAGCGGCATTCAACGCCTTTCACCTCCTGGCCCTCCCGGTGCTGCGGCAGCTCCGCGGCGAAAAGCACGGCGATTTCCCCGTCGTCACCTGCCGGCTGAACGGAAATTTGACGAAGGAAAATCCCGTAGACCGATTCATCCAGGGACGCCTTTCCGTTGCACAAGGCCGGCCGGTATTCACACCGAACCACGTCGTCACGTCCAGCGCGCTCCTGGGGCTAAAGGCGACAAACGCCTTGGCCCTGCGCCCCAAACACTCGCCGCCGCTGACCGAGGGGGAGGAAGTTCCCGTCCTGCTGCTGCGGCGAATATAAAGATACAAAATAAGACCTATGCATGCTGTCAAAGGCTGCATAGGTCTTTGTCGTATGATTTGATAATCCGTTCTTCATGGGTAAAAAGGCGGAACGAATCGCTTCGCAAGGCGCAGATCAGCGTAAGGCCCAGCCGTTCCGCCGCTTCAATGCCGGCGCTCGTCGCCATGGCCCGCGAGGCAATGCACGATACGCCGATGGAGCTGGCCTTTTCCGCCACCTGCTGCGGCACGCGGCCGCTGAATACCAAGACGGCCTGCGACGTGTCTATATTGCGGAGATATACTTCGCCGGCCAAACGGTCCAGCACATTATACCGGCTTACGTCTTCTGCATAGGCTAGGACCACTCCATCCTGCACGAGAGCCCCTTCATGGACGCCGTGGGTCATATGGTGAGCCGCCGATAATTCGTCCAGCAGCGTGCCGTACGAGCATAACCGTTCGGCCGTAACAGTCATGGGCCGCCGCTTGCTCGCCAAGGTCGGTTTAATGCCGACGACGGCAACAGATACGCCGCGATTTTCATAAAAGGCGCGAACGGCCTGCCCGTCTTTTATCAAGCCCTGCTGCCGGCAATACCCGACGGCCAATACGTCCAGCTCATGAGGCGACGACGTCATATGGCTCACGCAGCGGTCATTCAGCCATAGCTCCCAGGCGATTTCATCGGAAATCATAGCCGATGCCGCCTCTGTGCCTCCCTTTCGATACAGCAGACACGGATACTCCCGGCAAGATGATGTCTGATTACCCCTCATGTCCCGTCTCCTGCCTTTTCCGCCATTCCAGCCACAGCAAGGCTGTCACGACGGCTCCGCCGATACAGCGAGCCTTGTCAGAAATGGTAAAGCAATTTTTCACTTCCTCCTGCCGCGGGTCGATATCGGCGATTTTAAAGCCTTCGACGACAGGATAGGAATCTCGAATCAAGCCGCGAACCAATCCCGTCAAAGACGCCGGCACAGGTACTCCGTCATCCAGACTTGGGACATATCCCTCAGGCAAAGCTTCCTTCGTAATAACTCCCAGAGGCCGCCCTTTTTCGACTATACTTCCGATGCGGACGAGACCGTAAAAGCGGCCCGCCGCCGGACTATGGATGACCCGTTCTTTTCCATAGCCGCCGATCAGCCCCGGCACGCCCGTGTTGGCTTTGGCCTGCCCTTCCAATATGATGCGCCCCAAATCGTGGCCTCTCATCGTCTCAATAACGGCGTCCACGTCGACGCCGGCCGTAAAGCCTGGCCCCAGGGCGACGACATGGCGCGCCATTTTTTTATTCGTACCAAGATTCCGCTTTGCTAAAATAGCATCGACGACGGCCCAGGGCTGCAGCTCCGCAATAGAGCGGCCCTTAGGGTCGATGATAACCGGGACCTCGCCCTTGCTCCAGGCCCTCTCAATGGCCTTGCCGCTGCGGCAAAGACGAGCCGCAAGGTCTTCGACAGACGCCGTTTCATCATATACGGCTTCTGACAAGGCGACTTGCCGCCGAATCGCCGACGGGTCGGCTACTTCCAACACTAAGAGGGAAAATCCAGACCGATGCAAGGCCTGTATCGTGCCGGTCGCAATATCGCCGCCGCCGCGGACAATAACGAGTTTATCTTTCATAGAGATGATCTATCCTTTCTCTTTGTTTTGTATAGACAGTTAGATTCACAAGTAATTAAACTCATTGTATCATACATTTGTAAGGCGCGACATATAGGAAAATTCGTCATGTATGCTGAAAGGATAAAAAGGCCCATATACAAAAAAAACGCATACATATCGTATACGTCTCCTGCTGGTGGTCATCTCATGTATCCGTCACTTTTATGCGTCGTGCTTATTTGTTCAGGGTATCGCCCTCAGGGCTTCGAATTGACAGTTTTTGCCACATAGGTATGACATACCTCAAAAGATAAGAAGCCGCACATATACAAAAAAAGAACGCATACCTAATGTATACTTCTTCTGCTAACGGTCGTCGCACCTATCAGTCGGGTCTGCACACATGAATACTTC
>ERZ838577.829-NODE-829-length-45930-cov-4.464371_pt1 | contig 45930 bp, 30 predicted proteins | sample MGYA00519682_ERZ838577 | MGnify/ENA primary metagenome ERZ838577 (study PRJEB31850, sample SAMEA3708838) | human gut metagenome | biome: human gut; feature: human-associated habitat; material: faeces | place: China | collected 2014 ...
TTTACTACGCTTGCTACGGTACGTTTTACAATTTCGTAATAAAAACGGGATCTATTTAATTACATCTAAATCAACACAACAACAGCGAGGAAAAATAACAGGTAAAGTGCTTGATAAAGATGGAAGTCCAATTCCAGGAGTAGCGATCATTATCAAAGGAACTTATAATGGAGCGGCGACTGATATTGACGGTAAGTTTGAAATACAAAACTTACAAGATTCCGTGTTTACGTTGGTAGCTAGTTATGTCGGGATGAAGACTAAAGAAATCCAAGTAAACATCAACACGAACATTGTGATTCGGATGGAAGAAGAAACGAAAGACCTAGAAGAGGTTGTTATTACTGGTTATCAAACCATTAAACATGAAAAAGTAACGGGATCTACCACCACGGTCACCTCTCGACAATTAGAAGAACGTTATACCACAAACCTTCTTAATAATTTGGAAGGACGCGTGGCTGGTTTAGTGACTTACGGGGATAAAACATTAATTCGTGGATCAAGTAGTATGCATGCCGAGACCAATCCCCTATTAGTTGTAGACGGCCTGCCAATAGAGGGAAAGATCGAGGACTTGAATCCCTATGATATTGAAAGTGTAACTGTATTGAAAGATGCTGCCGCAACTGCAATTTACGGGGCTAGAGCTTCTAATGGAGTTATTGTCATAACAACAAAAAAGGCAACAAAAGAAGGAACAACAGAAGTTACCTTCTCAGGTAATCTCTCAATCTACGAGAAACAAAACATGAATTATCATGACAATTTCTACATGAACCCGGCAGAACAAGTAGATTTTGAAAGTGCTTATTGGGATTATTACTATTCAGATGCAAATACCGATACCACCGATCCTATTGCCTCTTTTGAAAGCAGTTTAAACAGTTATGGAACGATTACTCCTTTACAATACGCTTATTACCTCCGTGCAACAGGTGAACTTTCTGATACAGATTTAGAAGCATACAAAGAAGAATTAAGACAAAACAATTTCGCGAAAGAATTTGGAAAACATGCTCTAAAACGCCAATTATTACAACAATATAACCTGGCGATTCGTACTCGGACAGAAAAATTAAATTCAAGCCTGGTATTCAACCTCAAACGAGACAATAACGGGATCATTAACTCGTATGATAATCAATTGAACATATCGTTCAAAATTTCCTATGACGTAAAGAAATGGTTGACCGCAAATTTCAATTTTAATAGCATCTTGTCAAAAACCAAAGAAAGTGCCAGATCCTGGTGTACTACTCCGTTTAATGTACCGGCATACTACCGTTTATTAAACGATGACGGTAGCTATAATTATTACTCAACCAACTTTAACCAATACTACACCTTGGACGACGAAAATCCCGCATTAAAATCAATGGATTTCAACCATTTAGAAGATTTAGGAATGGATAGCGAGATCACAGACAACCGGAATATGCGTTATCAAGGAGAATTACTATTCAAGGTCATTGATGGCTTGACAATAAATAGTTCATTCGTGTATGAAACAGAACGCAAAAACATATCAAACTATTCTGAAGCTGATAGTTATGTAATGCGTTTTCTTCGGAATGTATACACGACACAATCCGGAACAGATCCCAATTACACCTACACGTATATGATCCCAGAACAAGGAGGAAAATTAACAACACAAGACACCAGGGGAGAATACTGGACTATTCGGGGGCAATTAAATTTTCAAAGAACTTTTGCTGAAAAACACGCTGTAGACTTCATTGGCGGTTTTGAATTCAGAGAAACAAAAAGCAATGGTACCAAAGGAATCTTACTCGGTTATGATGATCAATTGCAATCACATGCCACAACAACCGTAAGTTTCCCGGATTTAAATAATTACACGTACACCACGTTTTTTGCCCCGGGTTATTCCGCACTCTCTTGCTACAATGTCTACATCAACCCCTATCTTGATATTATCCAAGAACAATGGCATCGCTATGCATCCGGATATGTGAATTTAACATACACTTATGACAATCGCTACAACGCGTTTGCTTCTTTCCGTAAAGATTATGCCGATTTATTTGGAGCCAATGCCAAGTTCCGTGGGAAACCGCTTTGGTCTGTCGGTTTGAGTTGGAACATCGGATACGAGGATTTCATGCAAGACGTGAAATGGCTGAACAGCTTGAAATTGCGTACAAGTTACGGTAAAACAGGAAACATCTACCAAGGAGCGACCAGTTATATGACAGCTTCTACGGGAACCTTAAACTACTATACAAACATGCAAAAAGCAAGCATTGATTCCCCTGCTAATCCCAACCTAAAATGGGAAAAAACGGCAACTACGAATATTGGTGTTGACTTTTCTCTCTTCGGTTACCGCCTGCGAGGATCATTTGACTACTATTACAAAAAAGGAACCGACATATTCTCTCAAAAGACTTTAGACGTATCTAAAGGATTTACATCCATGAACATGAATATGGCAAATATGAAAAACAACGGGGTTGAAATTACTTTATCCTATGATTGGTTCCGTGCTGACAAAGAAGGGGGGTTCTCTTGGACGTCATCCATGACTGCCGCTTATAATAAAAATGAAATTACCTCCATGGAAGTACAAGCAACTACCGCTAGTAGTTTAGCTGGGACTAGCTTCCAAACCGGATATCCAACAAGCGCGTTATTTTCGTATCGATACGCAGGCCTAGATCAAACCGGAGAAACGACAGAATTGGGACAACCTACATGGTACACGGAAGACGGGAGTAAAGTCGGAACGACAATCATGAGTGAAGACATCTCCGCTCTCGTTTATAGTGGACAAACAGACCCTAAAGTTAACGTAGCCTTAGATAATACCCTGCGTTACAAAGGATTTAACTTGAATTTCATGATGGTATATTACGGTGGTCATAAAATGAGGGCAAGAGAGTATTTGCAAATTTCCGCGCTACCTTATGGTGCGGCCACAGATTACCTTCTAAATAGCTGGACTCCGGAAAACACCGATACGGATGTTCCCGGATTTGGACAATACGGACCTAAAAATAATTCGAATGTTAGTCATCAATATTCTGACCTATTTGTTCGTCCGGCAGATTTTATCAAGATACGTAACATCACTTTCGGGTATTCCGTGCCAGAATCTTTAACAAGACAAATCGGGATGGAAAATTTACGATTAACTTTCCAAATAGACAATATTCCTGCCCTATGGAAGAAAAACAACGTTGGAATTGATCCTGAAACATTAGGCATCAGAAATCGCATGAAATATATAATTGGTCTTAATTTTAATTTTTAAGCTATTATGAAAAAACTACATACTATTTTAATAGGTATCTTCTTGTCCTTGGTTAGTTGCACCGATTTCACGGATATTGATCCCAAAGGGAAGAATATTTTAAACACCGTAGACGATTTGGATTTAGTATTGAATTACCAATATTCTTTATCAATATACAATTATGTGATAAACATGATGAACGATATCTATCCCCAAATGACAAATATCCCAGACTTAGTGAATCAATCACCAAGAACATTAAGGAGTATTTACGTTAGTTGGGATGAGACTTCAGATAGAGAATCATTAACAACATCTGATGAAATATATACCGGTTTATACAAGATTATTGGTCAAGTATCAAATCCCGTATTATTGAATATTGACAACGCTGACGGTGATCGAAAAAAAGCAAATCGGTTAAAAGCAGAAGCATTAGTATTGCGGGGATGGTGTCACTACCTTCTTGTGAACATTTATGCCAAAGCATACGACCCGACAACGGCAGCAACAGATCCAGGTATCGTTTATGCCATCGAAACTGAGGCCGTAGAGACCCCAAACGAAAAATTAACGGTTGCTCAAATATATGAAAATATCCTGTCGGATGTGAATGCCGCATTGGAATTAGGAAGTTTATCAACATCTCCGAGTAAAATGCGTATAGGACAAGCTTTTGCCTATGCCGTAAAAGCAAAAGTTCTTATGTCTATGCATGACTACGATGGTGCTTTTAAAGCAGCCACAGCATCCCTAAAAGTGAAAAACACAATGGATAACTATAATGATTTAGTTATTCCCGAAGTAACTTACGGAACAGGAATAAGCGAATTCACTCATCCATACCTAGAGTTAAATGAAGAACTTTTCGATACTCCGGTCTTGTTTTTCTATGAAGCTTTCACCACCGACCTCTGGAATGCATTTGAAGAGGGACATATCGTTAAAGAATACGCCTTAACAGATACAAGATTATATGGCATGAATATGTTTGGTTCTTCATTCTACGGCTTAAACATTCCTATGATGATATCCATGAATATGTATTACAGCCCAATAGGATTAACAACCGTAGACATGTATCTAACTCAAGCCGAATGCTACATTCGGGAAGGAAATTTAACAGAAGCGATGAATACATTGAACAATATTCGGCAACATCGTATTATCACGAGCAAGTATGCAGATCTAAGTGCATCCACGCCAGAAGCTGCAATAACGATATTAAAAAATATTTACCGGACGGAGAATTATGCAACACTAAAGAATTTTATCGACTTGAAACGCTGGAATACCGACGCCACCTTCCAAGCGACTCTCTACAAATCGATATCATACACGGCAAATGGTGAAACTAAAAATTTCTCGGCCGAGTTAACTCCTGATTCCCCGCTTTGGATTCTTCCGTTCCCGCAAAATGCCACGGACTATAACCCCAACTTGACCCAGAATTACTAACAATTCATATAAGTTGATTTTAAAAAACGGGAAAGTATATTTTTCCCGTTTTTTTTACCGTGTTGATCGTGTTCCCCAAAAATCGGCTCTGAAAAAGTAGGTGGATGTTCTTTTGTCTTTCAAACAAAATTGGAACAATAAAAAAGTCCTACAACACGTTGGTATATAGGACTTATCTCTTTTTTATCGCCATTTGGCTTTGTTCTTCCGTGATCCAGCTGGGACTCGAACCCAGGACCCCAACATTAAAAGTGTTGTGCTCTACCGGCTGAGCTACTGAATCCTTCAATTGTGTTTCTCAATTGCGGTTGCAAAGATAGTAATTCTATCTTAACTCCCAAAGGACAGAAGGATTTTTTTACAAAAAAAATACGAGGAAATCAAGCAGGCAGCACGATTTCGGCTATTCCTCAATCGACAAGGACTCGATTTTCAACAAGCGTTCTTTCAAGCGAGGCATATCTTTCTGTCTGATTGACAGCTCCATTTCGCATTCCATTTCAAAATTACGGGACAAGACCTCCGGTTCTTCCTCTTTTAATACTTTCATCACGTCATTCATAACCACGTAAGTAAAACGTACCCGGATCACCTCGTCAACCGTACGCTCCACGATCTCGGCATTATTAATCGCATCGGAAGCCGCTTCCTTATAAGCTTGGATCAAACCGGAAACGCCCAGTTTTATTCCCCCGAAATAACGGATCACCACGATCAACACATTTGACAGATCGTTCGACACGATTTGCCCGAGGATCGGTTTCCCTGCCGTGGACGAGGGTTCCCCGTCATCATTCGCCCGGAAGCGTTCCCGGTTTGCCCCTAAACAATAAGCATAACAATGATGCCGGGCATCATAATACTTTGTCTTCAGTCCGGCAACAATATCTTTAATCTCTTCTTCGGATTTCACGGGATAGATAAAAGAAATAAAGCGACTGCCTTTCTCCTTGTACAGGCCCTCGGCAATCGCGTTTACTGTTCTATATTTATCCTCTTCCATAAAGGAATAATTGACTAGTTACTACAATAGAGTTTCTTTTGAAGTTCCTCTACCTGTGCTTTAAAAGCACGATCGGTTTCCATCATATCGGTCACCGCTTTACAGGCATACAACACGGTCGTGTGATCCTTGCGTCCGATCTGCTTCCCGATATACGCTAAAGAAGCGTTCGTGTAATTCTTGCTGAAATACATCGCCAACTGACGAGCCTGAACCACCTCTCGCTTTCTCGTCTTCTCCTGCAACATATCAGGCGACATATTAAAGTGGGTACAAACCACTTTTTGAATATGCTCCACGGTCAACTCGATCTTCTGCTTCTTCACCATCTTACCCAAGATATCCTTCACCACGTCGACCGACAGATCCTTATGGTTAAAAGTAGCTTGAGCCAGCAAAGAGATCATGGCTCCTTCCAGTTCCCGCACGTTATTGCTCACGTACTTACAGATATATTCCAATATCTCGTCCGAAAAATCAATTCCGTCCTTACGTGCCTTGAAACGGGCGATCTCCATCCGTGTCTCAAAATCCGGGGCTTTTATCTCGGCGGATAATCCCCAACGGAAACGAGAAAGCAAACGCTCTTCCAAACCGCTCAACTCGGCCGGAGAACGATCGGATGTCAAAATCAACTGCTTCCCGGATTGGTGCAAATGATTAAATATATGAAAGAACGTATTCTGCGTTGCCGTCTTTCCCGCCAACTCGTGAATATCATCCAGTATCAACACGTCAATCAATTGATAGAAATGCAAGAAATCATTGATCTCGTTCTTACGCACGGCTTCCGTGAACTGCGTCTGGAACACGTTCGTGGTCACGTACAGCACCACCTTGTTCGGGTAATTCTGCTTCACTTCCATACCGATAGCTTGGGCCAAGTGAGTTTTTCCTAATCCCGATCCGCCATATATCAACAACGGGTTGAAAGCCGTACCTCCCGGATTCTGGGCTATTGCCACCGCTGCCGACTTGGCCAAACGGTTACATCCTCCCTCGATATAACTGTCCAACGTGTAAGAAGGATTCAATTGCGGGTCGATCTGTAAAAGATTATTTCCACGCTCGAAAGGATTCTTCGGAGCCACTCGATCCTGCTTTCCCCCATTCACGTAAACCGTGTTCGGTTCCACTTTCTTCACATTATTAGAAGACATGGTCACGGAAATGGGATCGCGAGGATGGCTCTCCTCTACCACAACCGAATATTCCAATTTAGCATTCGGACCGATCACAGTACGAACAGCCTTCCGTAATATATCCACGAAATGCTCTTCCAGACACTCGTAAACATACTGACTCGGCACTTGAATCGTCAACACATCCTGTTGTAGATTCAACGCACGAATCGGCGCGAACCAAGTCTTAAACGTTCTTGGTAACACTTGTTCTTCGATCAAGCCTAGACATTCCGACCAAACACTTTTACAATCCCTTTTCATTTATATATCGTTTTTCATCCCTATCTCATTTCTGCGAAATGGAATGCTAAATTCGAAAAAATTTTCTTGTAAAAAAAATGATGATTTCGCTTGTTTTTTATGGTTTCCCCCTTATGGTTTAGATATCAATTCTTTAGATATACACTACTATAAATCAATACATTAACCCCATTTTCCTCATTCCCGAAAACAACAAGCCATGCAACACATTCTTAACATAAGCGTAACAAAACAATTAACCCTCACACGCTATAAACCTTTAACACCGAGGGTAAAAAAATAAGATCAAAGACTATATTTCGATTCTTAATTTTTAAGCATTATGTTAACAATATTCCCTATTCCGGAAACATTATTTAGAACGATTCTAATTTTCAAATAAAGTCAATTTTAACAATATAAGCATCATCATAACGTTTGATAACATCCTCCAATTTCCGCTGAGCTGCTTTCAATTTCTTGTAACTATCAATGATATAAAGATACTTATCCTTGTATTTAACCTCTTTCACCCCAGGATTTTGCATGTAAATCTCCGAATTCATGGATAATCGTTCCGGGGACTCGAAAATCACCACCCCGTACTCTTCAAGCGATGCTTTTCCCGATGAAAAATCAATCAAAGAAAGGCTGATGAAGCGCTTGGGATTATACCTGAATTCCACCAGTAAACGATTCAAATTTTCACTCGCCTGATTCAAATTATAATACAAATCATTATCATTCAAAAGAGCACCTATCGTTCCCTCTCCTCGATTTATCTTACCCATGATCGAATCCACGGAAGCCAACATATTATCCAGACTCATTAACGTCTGGTGCAAACTGGCCCGCTTCAAAGAATCAGTTATAGCCGACACGTTGCCCAGAATATTCGAAATCTCCTCGTTATTATCTCTCAGATTCCCGGTAATACTATTTATATTTCTCAAAATAGAACTAATTCTGACCGACTCGGATTTCATCAACGTATCCAGATTTTCAGAAGCACCTTCCAAGTTACGCAACGTGCGATCAATACTCCCGAAACTATTTCCCAGATTCTTTTTCGTCTCTTCATTAAAAAGTCCCTGCACAATCACCATCACCGAATCAAGAGATCCCATCAACCGTTCCGCCTTCTGCTTCAGGGGCAACATCTGTTGACTGACCTGCTCCATAAGCCCTTGCTCCACTTGGGAGCGCAAGGTATCACCACTCACGGCAAACACGGGAGAATTACCCGGGACCAGATTAATCACCTTCGACCCCATCAAATCGGCACTCTGGATCATCGCCAAGCTATTGACCGGCAATTCCAATCCCTTGTTCACGGAAAACTTCACGAGCACCTTATCAAATCTCTCCCCGGTAAACTGGATTGAAATGACCTGTCCTACCTGATACCCCCGGTACATGACACCGCTGGACACCTTCAACCCCTCGACACTATCATACGTGCTGTAAAACGTACTCTTGGATTCAAACAAGGACGAACCTTTCAAGAAATTTATTCCCCAAATCAGGATAAAAACCGCGGCTAATGCCGTCACGGCCAATTTCGCTTCTCTCTTTATTTTCATGAGTGTTATTTTAATTTCTCTATTTAATTTTCTGTTCCAATTTCTTTGCCTCCGCAACCGTGATCTGTTTTCCTTTATATATAGCGATCACGAAACAATCTTTCACCGTCTTCCGGACATCCTTCTGCACGTCTAACGCTTTTTCATAACTTGAAGTTTTCCCCACGTAATACCGGAAACGATCCACTCCCTTCAACTCCTCTACCTTATATTTTAATTTCAGGTACCTGAAATCTTTTACCTGTGTCTTGGAAGACGCCACCTGTATCGCGAAAAACAAGTCGTTTTTATCAACCGCTTCCGCCTTCGTCGTCGAGCTTGTTTCTACTTTCTTCTCCACGGTTTTAGAGGTTTCCTGTTTCGGCGACGTTTTCGGTGTTTCCGTTCTTACCACGTCTTTTTTATCTTCCTGTCCTGCCGTCAACACCACGCTATTCTTTTCCACGTTATTCTTATACGTCTGAAAAGCGGTAAAAATCGAACGGGCGATATTCGTCTGTCCCGATTCGGAAGTCAATATCTTCTGGTCATTCGGGTTCGAGATAAATCCCGTCTCGATCAGGACGGCAGGCATCCCCACGTCCATCAACACGATAAATCCCGCTTGCCGCACTTCCCGGTCCGGCATCCGGGTCCTCGCCACCAACTCCTTCTGGATCGGGGCGGCAAATTCCATGCTGTTTTTCAAATGACTATTCTTCAAAAAATTGAACATGATATACGATTCGGCCTTCTTCGGGTCAAACCCGTCATACTTCACCGAATAGTCCTCCTCGTAGTGAATAGCCTCGTTCTCTTTCATGGCCACCTGGAAACTCGCCTCGGACTTGTGCAACCCCAACACGTAAGTCTCCACCCCCCTCACGCTCGACTTGGCAAACTTGTTCACGTGGATAGATATAAATAATTGTGCTTTCGCCTTGTTGGCAATCTTACCCCGCTCCCGCAAATCCACGGCCACGTCTTTCGTTCTCGTGTAAACCACTTTCATATCAGGATACGTGTTACTCACCATTTTTCCCAGTTTCAAGGCAATCGCCAAGGTTATATCCTTCTCTCTCAACCGCCCGCTAATAGCCCCCGGATCTTTTCCCCCATGCCCGGCATCAATACAAATACATTTAATTTTACCCAATGCCTCCTGTGCTGTCAAGGATTTTGAACCTCCTAACAGCAAGATTACCAACAACAAACTTATGACACTGTACTGATTTATCATGTATTTAAAACTTTTTAAAAAGAATCATGAGCATTAACAACCATTATTTCTTACATTTGCAAAGCAAAAATGCAATACGCGTGATGCAATAATTAGTCACAAAAATAATTATAAAATTGCAAGTTAGATTATATACAGGGCTTTTTATTAAGAAATGTATCATTTTAACAATGATCGCCCTGCCCATAATACTCTCCTCGAATGGCTTGGCGTCCGAGATTATTTTCGGACAAGGCATCTTCGTAACAGCCATTGACACAACGGGAAAACCCGGTGATAGCATTCGTATCGTTTATGATTCCGCGGGAATTCCCATCGACACGATCCGGAATGACACCACTCCCCAAAAACCTTTATTTGATGATCTAATCAAATACACGGCTGATGACTCCGTTAAATTCTCGATCCGGGAGAAAAAAGTATACTTGTACGGCAATGGTTACGTGAAATACCTCACGACCGAGCTAAAAGCCGATTACATCGAACTGGATATGGATAAAAAACTGGCTTTTGCCTGCGGGGTACCCGATTCTGTCGGGGAATTAAAAGGAAATCCCAACTTAAAAGACAAGGGCCAGGAATTCGATAGCAAGGAATTGCGCTATAACTTTGATACCAAAAAAGCTTATATCACGAATATCGTCACGCAGGAAGGGGAAGGCTACCTGCAAAGCGAGTTGACCAAAAAACAAAGTGATTCCGTTTATTGCGTGAAACACGGGACCTACACGACTTGCGACGAACACGACCATCCTCACTTCGGTCTCCGGATGAACAAGGCGAAAATGATCAAGGACAAAAAGATATTTACCACGTTCACTTATCTCGAACTGGAGGGAATACCTTTACCCATAGCTCTTCCGTTCGCCTTTTTCCCGATCACGAAAAAAGGGACATCGGGAATCATCATGCCGACATACGGGGAAGAGCGAATGAGAGGTTTTAACCTGAGAGGCGGAGGATATTATTTCTATATCAACGACTACATTGATATGAATATCACCGGGGATATTTACACGAACGGATCATGGGGACTGCAATACGCCACCCAATACCGGAAACGGTACAAATTCAACGGTAACCTGAACTTCACGATCAGCAAAAACTACGTCAGTGAAAAAGGCCTGCCGGACTATCAGGAATCATCGGACTGGTCGGTACGCTGGACCCATACCCAAGACGGGAAAGCGAATCCCTACAGTTCATTCTCCGCTTCCGTGGATATGTCCTCGGCCAACAACAATTATTATAACGCCAACACGGTTGATGGAATCGCCAACCAACGAAAACAATCCAGTATCTCCTGGAGCAAGAAATGGCCGGAAAGCCCGTTCAGTTTAAGTGGTTCCTTTAACCACAGCCAGAACAGTCGGGATACTTCGATCGCCATAACCTTGCCCAATTTAAGTCTCCGTATGACACAAATCTACCCCTTCCGTAAAAAAGGGAAATCGGGTGAAATGAAATGGTATGACAACATCGGTCTATCCTACTCGGCAGAATTAAGAAACAGTATCCAAACCAAAGAAAATAAACTATTCAAATCTTCTTTCGAAAGAGATTGGAACAACGGTTTCAAACACAACATCCCGATCAGTCTCTCGTTCAAAATCGCCAAGGACGTGACGTTCACCCCTTCGCTAAACTACAACGGATACTTGAACCTGAAAACCATAGAAAAAATATGGGTACCCGATACCACTGCAAACGGAGGGCAATATGTTACCCGGGATGTTATCGGTTTAAATTACTCGCACGACTACTCTGCCAGCGGGTCCATCGGTTACACCCCGACCATATACGGTATGTTCACTTATAAACCGGGCTCTAAAGTCGTGGCTATCCGCCACATGATCCGCCCGTCCATGTCCATATCTTATACTCCGGCAATCAAACCCTTGGGTAATTACAAAAAAAGTTACTTCAACGGGAAAGAGGAGGTAGAATACGCCATTCATGAAGGATTGGCTTATCGCCCGAACACGGAAGGAGGTAAACAATCCGGAAGCATCAGTTTCAGCCTCGACAACAACGTCGAAATGAAAGTGCGGAATGACAAGGACACCACGGGAGACGATGAATTCAAGAAAGTAAAACTCTTGGAGAGCTTCCGTATCTCCACTTCCTACAACCTGTTTGCCGACAGTATGAACTTCTCGAACATATCGTTAAGCGCACGTACCAAAGTTTTCAATAACAAAGTCGATTTGAACTTTAGCGGAACGATTGACCCTTACGCTATCGACACGCTCGGCCATAGATATAACAAATATCACGGGAAATTAGGCCGTTTGACCAACGCTACTATTTCTACGAATTTCAGTTTCTCCGCGGATAACGGGAAAAACAAAGAAAAGAAGAATGATCTGGTCGGCGGATTCTATGATGATTACGTGGATTTTGACGTGCCTTGGAATATTAACATCAGTTACAATTTCAGCTATTCAAGGCCTAATCCTTACAAGAGCCCGACCATCAGTCAGATTATCAACTTCTCCGGTGACTTGTCACTAACCCCCAAGTGGAAGATCACCTTCCAATCCGGTTATGACATCAAGGCCAAAGAGGTTACTTCCACGAGTTTCGGAGTCACGCGAGACCTGCACTGTTGGGAAATGACCTTCAACTGTATGCCGTTCGGGCAGCACCAATCTTACAATTTCGAGATTCACGTACGCTCGTCCATGTTGAGAGATTTGAAACTTACCAAGCGGGATTCCTGGTACGACAGGCGACTCTAGTTACTACTGAGATACGTATATGTTCGAACCGAGATACGGCTCAAATAATTGAACAAAGACGAGACATAGCCAAGATAAAGACGAGACAAAGCCAAGATAAGTCGGCTTTGTCTCCCAAATAAATTACAGATAAATGTTTCGTGAGAACCGATCACACCTCTATCACGGTTAGATTTCGGTCTGAATACATGCTTATTCCATGATTCCTCTTTGTCTTACCGCCTCGTACATCAACACGGCAGCGGCGGCAGAAACATTCAACGATTCGATTTGTCCCAGTTGGGGGATTTTGATTTGCTGATCAGCCAGAGCCAACAACTCTTCGTCGATACCGGTATCTTCCGATCCCATGATGAACATACACCCCTCTTTCATGTCCACGTTGGTATAGAATTTATCCGCTTTTTCCGTGGCAGCATACAACGTCAATCCTCTCCGTTTCAGCTCTTTTATCGTTTTCTTCAGATTTTTCTCCCGACAAACAGGAATATGATATAACGCACCCGCGGATGTTTTTATAGCATCGGAAGATATTTTCGCCGAATTCTTATTCGGGATTAAAATAGCACTCACCCCGGCACATTCGGCCGTACGGGCAATTCCACCCAGATTACGGACATCGGTAATCCGATCCAGTATAAGTACCAAAGGATTTTTTCCCTCGGCCACCACGGCATTCACCACCTCGTCAATGTCCTGATAAGGAATAGGAGAAACCTCCGCCAGCACCCCCTGGTGATTCTTCCCGGCAAACGGTTTAAACACTTCTTCAGGTACGTACTGGAACGGGATCTGACGTTCGCGCACCAATGAAAATAGCTGCTGGAATAACTCCCCCTTATTCCCCTGACGGAACATCACTTTATCTATCTCTTTCTCGTCCTGTATCGCTTCCATAACAGCACGAATACCGAAAATACACTCTTGCTTAAACTTTGCCATTTTATTTGTTTTTTTAATTTCTAGCTTTTAATTCTTCCAGATGTTCGTTCTCCCCTTCCCACTCTTCCATGCATGCCTCCAGACGCTTCCGCAACTCGTCATAACTTTTCAGAAGCTCCTCGCCGATCACCCCTTCAGCCATTTTCCCCTCGGCTTCCCCGATCTTCTGTTCCAATTCGGCAATTTCATTTTCCAACTTCTCGATCCTGCTCTCCGCACGTTTCAACTCCTTATTCCACTGTTTACGTTCCTCGAAGGCCATTTTACTCTCGGAAACCACCTCTTCTTCTACCACTTCATTTCCTTGGGCTTTCCGGGGATGCATTTGCTCGTATTCACGGAAACATTCCAATTTTTTGGCTTCCAGGAAATGAGTTACTCCCCCCAGATATTCTTTTATCCCTTTGTTAGCAAACTCGTACACCTTGTCGGCCAACCCGATCAAAAAGTCCCGGTCATGCGACACCACGATTACCGTTCCTTCAAATTTTTTCAAGGCATCCTTCAATATATCTTTCGTCCGCAAATCCAGATGATTGGTCGGCTCGTCAAGAATTAATACATTATAGGGTTCCAGCAACAAACGAACCATAGCCAAACGGGTGCGCTCCCCCCCGGAAAGAACCTTCACTTTCTTATCGACATCCTCCCCGGAAAACAGGAAAGCCCCCAGGATATCCCGAATTTTCTTCCGGATATCACCCACGGCAACCTGATCAATCGTGTCAAGCACGCTTAACGAGGGATCGAGTAAATCCGCTTGATTCTGGGCGAAATACCCGATATTCACGTTATGACCGATTTTCAACTCTCCTTCATAAGGGATCTGATCCATGATCATCTTTACCAACGTGGTCTTACCCTCGCCGTTCCGTCCCACGAAAGCAACCTTCTCCCCCCGCAACACGTCGAGATTCACCTCGTGCAACACCACGTGACTGCCATACGCTTTCGTCAAATCACGACCGCTCACGACGACATCACCGGAACGCACAGCCGGTTGGAATCTCACGTTAATCCGGGCCGAATCTTCCTGCTCGACCTCTATGCGATCAATTTTCTCCAACTGCTTGATCCGCGACTGCACCTGTACTGCTTTCGTCGCCTTGTAACGGAACCGCTCGATAAAATCCTCGGTATCTTTAATCTGCTTTTGCTGGTTCTCGTACGCCCGTTGTTGTTGCTCGATTCGTTCTTTACGCAACTCCGTAAACTTGGTGTACGATACCTTATAATCGTATATCTTTCCTAAAGAAATCTCCACCGTACGCGTCGTGATATTATCCAGAAATGCCCGGTCATGAGACACGAGAACAACTGCCCCCGGATACCCCTGCAAAAAAGACTCCAACCAAGAAATGGACTCGATATCCAAGTGATTGGTCGGCTCGTCGAGTAAAAAAACATCCGGACGTGCCAATAATATTTTCGCCAACTCGATCCGCATTCGCCATCCCCCGCTAAATTCCTCGCAACGACGTTCCAAATCTTCCTGCCGGAACCCCAATCCTTTCAACACGACCTCGACTTCCCCGTCCATGTTATCCGCTCCCCGCATGTGCAACATTTCGGTCTTGACATTCAATTTATCAATCAACGCCATGTAGCTGTCCGACTCGTAATCCGTGCGTTCGGCCAGTTCCTGATGCAAACGATCCAATTCCGCCCGCAATTCCAACACGTCATTAAACGCCGTCTCCGCTTCTTTCCGCACCGTTTTCCCCTCGGCATACACTTTGGTCTGGGGTAAATATCCAATTTTCAACCCGGAAGGAACCGACACGCTTCCCCCCGAAGGTTCCTGAACTCCCGCTAATATTTTTAATAATGTAGACTTGCCAGCCCCGTTACGCCCGGTCAAACCAATACGATCCCTCTTGTTTACTAAAAAAGAAATAGAGTCGAGCAACGCGTAATCACCAAATAAAACACTTACATTATTAATTGAAATCATATATATAGGTACAAAATAAAACCTTCCATTTTTAACAGGTGCAAATATACGAAACTTATAGACAACGGACAAACGTGTTTGTCCGTTGTGTTACAGGTTACAAGTTATTTTTGCTGCTTTTTAACTTGCAACTTGTAAACTTATAACCTGTAACATGACGAAGTCATATAAAAAATGACAATTATCATGTTTTATCCTCCAAATAATTTTGTATATTTGGAAAATCTTGGAAAATACTAACTACATAAAAAAATAAAATATGTCCAAAGGAGTATTTAGACTACCGAACATTACCAATGAACCCATCAAAAGTTATGCACCGGGTTCTCCGGAAAGAAAAGAATTGAAGTCACAAATCAATCATCTGCGTTCTATCGTAGCCGATGTTCCCATGATTATCGGCGGGCAAGAAGTTCGCACGGACAAGTTAGTGGATATTCGTCCGCCACATGATCATAACCACCTGTTGGGCCATTATCATCAAGGGGATGCCAGTCACGTGCAAATGGCAATTGACGCGGCAATGAAGGCAAAACCGGAGTGGGAAAAAATGAGTTGGGAAAGCCGGGCAGCTATTTTCTTGAAAGCAGCCGACCTTTTGGCCGGTCCTTATCGTCAACGCATGAACGCGGTCACGATGCTGGGACAATCTAAAAATGCATTCCAAGCTGAAATTGATTGTGTTGCCGAACTAGCAGACTTCTTCCGTTTCAACGTGAAGAATATGTACGAGATATATCACATGCAACCGAACTCGGCTCCGGGAATCTGGAACCGCACGGTATGGCGTCCATTGGAGGGATTCGTTTTCGCCCTTACCCCGTTTAACTTCACTTCCATCGCCGGAAACCTTCCGGGCGCTCCAGCATTGATGGGTAACGTTTGCGTGTGGAAACCCTCGAAAACCGCCGTTTATTCAGCTCACCTGATCATGGAAATCCTGAAAGAGGCCGGACTCCCCGACGGAGTTATCAATCTGGTATATTGTTCAGGTCCCACCGCGGCCGAGGTGATTTTCTCCAATAAAGATTTCGCGGGAATTCATTTCACGGGTTCAACCCAAGTATTCAATGATATCTGGGCTACCATCGTGAAAAACATTGATAAATATCGCAGCTACCCGAGAATCGTGGGTGAAACCGGGGGTAAAGACTATATCTTTGCCGACCCGACAGCATGCCCGAAAGAAGTGGCAACCGCAATCGTTCGAGGCGCTTTCGAGTACCAGGGACAAAAATGTTCTGCTGCATCCCGTGCTTATATCCCGTCCAACATCTGGGCTGAAGTAGAGAACTACGTGCAGGCAGATATGGCAACAATTAAAGTCGGTGGCGTGGAAGACTTCACGAATTTCGTGAACGCGGTTATTGACGAGGCTTCTTTCGTGAAATTATCCGGGGCTATTGACGCGGCAAATAAATCGGAAGATGCAGAAGTAATTATCGGTGGACATTACGACATGAGTGCCGGTTATTTCATTCAACCGACAATCATCCAAGCTTTCAAACCGGATTACGTTACCATGCGTGAAGAGTTGTTCGGACCGATCTTGACCGTTTACGTGTATGATCCCGAAAAGGTAGATGAAACACTGGACCTTCTGGATAAATCATCCGCGTACGCTCTGACCGGAGCTATTTTCTCTAAAGATAGGGCTAATATTGAAAAAATGACCGAGCGTCTGACTCACACGGCAGGTAATTTCTACATCAATGACAAACCCACGGGTGCCGTTGTCGATCAACAACCCTTCGGTGGAGGGCGTGCATCGGGTACGAATGATAAAGCGGGGACAATCTTTAATCTATTGCGCTGGGTATCCCCGCAAGCTATTAAGGAAACATTTGTTCCGGCTACAAATTACATGTATCCCAATTTCCTGGAAGAATAGAACTACAAACCTTTACATACGGGGTTGGTCAAATATTTGATCAACCTCTTTTCTTTTAAAAGAGCTGATGTTTTCGATTCACCGCGTAAAAAGTCTCCCGCGATACATTGTAAATCCGGCAAATAGCCGACACGGACATCCCTTCTTCAAGCAAATGAGAGATCTCTTCCCAGTTATCCAATAACATATTTTGTTTTCCCTTTCCCGGCGGACGCCCCAGACGTACGCCCTCGGTTTTTCGATGTGCTAACGCTTCTCTGGTTCTCATCGAGATCAAATTATGCTCGATTTCCGCGACCAGTGCAAACGCGAACGCCAATACTTTACTGTTAATACTGTTGTCAAAAGCATAACCGTCTTTCGTACTATAAACAACAATATCCTTTTCAAGACAACGATGAAGAATCGACATGATATTCAACAAAGTACGACTTAATCGTGATAATTCAGTAACAATCAACACATCACCTTTTTTCAAACTCTTCAATAATTTTCCAAGTTTCCGGTCATGTTCGTTCTTCTTACCGCTGACGACTTCCGTAACCCAACGATCTATCGTTAAATTCTTCCGCGCGGCAAATTTTTCAATTTCCTCTTTTTGATTCTCCAAATGTTGTTTTCCTGTGCTAACTCTTAAATACGCTATTGTCATAAACCCTATTACCTTATAAAATGAATTAATACTACGACAACGAATAAAATTTCATATAAAAATCAGAATCTCAAATACTTACAACCAAATTACACAGGTGTCATGCAAAACGTCCTTAAAGTTGACATCGTTTTTTGCACTGATTATTACTTCTTTCGAACTCTCATTTCATTCGTATAATAGGCTCTTTAGTAACATTTCTGTAAATTTCCATCCTGTTTTTTCTAAAAAATGCTATATTTGTCAAGTAAAAGGAACGTTTATCCTGACAAATAGTTGTCAAAAGTGCGTTAAATCACATGAAAATTAGAATTTACATTTGATAGTTCAAACTAATAAACATTTGATTATGAACAAAAGAGAACTCACGAAGAAAGTTGCAGAAAAATGCGGATATACCCAAGCGACTTCCGCTCAGGTCATTAACGCTTTCATTGATTCCATCATCGAATCACTTGAAGCCGGAGAAAAAGTCACGATACAGGATTTCGGCACATTAGCCGTAAAACAGCAAAAAACAAGGAAACGTTTTAACTTGATTACGAAGGAGGTAGAGAACTATTCTTCTTACGATTACATCAAGTTTATCGCTAGTAAATCACTCAAGATGAAACAGAAAGAAAAAAGTTTGAAATAAAAAAAATAGAGATACTCACGTATCTCTATTTTTTTAGCGATTATCTTATTCTTAGATAATCTCGATATGTTCTTGATCTGTCAACTTCTCGCAATAGTGGCATTTCAGCACGATAGGAGAACTCCCGACAACATCAAATTTCGTACGAACGTGTTGATTGTTGGTAATACATTTCGGGTTCACGCATTTAGCAATTCCCTCTACATGTTTCGGTACCATCACGGCTTTCTTTTCAGCCACTTCGAAATCCCTTATAATATTGATTTTAGCCGTCGGCGCAACCAAGGCTAGTTTGTTGATCTCGTCGTCCTTCAGGAATTTATCCCAAATCTTGATAATCCCTTTTTTACCCAGCTTGCTACTAATTAAATTGTAACCAAAAGTTACCGTATTCTCCAAATTCTGGATTCCCAACACGTTAATCACGTCAAATAATTTCTCTGCAGGAATATGATCTATTACCGTACCGTTTTCTACGGCGCTAACCTGTAATTCTTTCTTTGCTGCCATATCTTTCTATTCTTTAATTACCATTTTAAATCTAATGCCTTGAAAATTATTGCCTGCCGGGTATACACACCGTTCAGTGCTTGCTGGAAATAGTATGCCTTCTTGTTGTCATCCACGTCCTCGCTGATCTCGTTCACGCGAGGTAGCGGGTGAAGGATACGCATCGTGTCTTTCGTTCCGGCCAACATCGAATTCTTCAAGATGTAAACATTCTTCACCTTCTCGTATTCCAACGGATCGGCAAAGCGCTCGCGTTGTACGCGGGTCATGTAGAGAATATCCGCGTCGTTGATCACGTCATCCAACTCGGTATGCTCGTAGTAAGGAATGTGTAACTCATCCAAGAATAACTTGTAAGCCTTCGGCATTTCCAATTCTTTCGGGGAGATAAAGTGGAATGTCGGGTTGAAGTGACTCATGGCTTGTAGTAAAGAATGAACTGTTCTTCCATACTTCAAGTCTCCTACCATGAAAATGTTCAAGTTTTCAAGAGTTCCTTGAGTTTTGTAAATTGAATACAAGTCCAACATCGTCTGTGTCGGGTGTTGGTTAGCACCGTCACCTGCATTGATCACCGGAACATCTGCCACCTCACTGGCAAAACGGGCAGCGCCTTCCAAGGGGTGACGCATCACGATCAGATCGCAGTAGTTATCCACCATCTTGGTCGTATCTTTCAACGATTCACCCTTTGTAGTACTGGACGATGAAGCATCGGAGAAACCGACAATACGACCACCCATTCTACTGATAGCTGTTTCGAAACTCAAACGCGTACGAGTAGATGGCTCGAAAAACAGGGAAGCAACCACCTTACCCTCTAATAAATTGCGATTCGGGTTTTTCTCAAATTCAGAAGCTATTTGCAATACTTCCAAAATGTCCTCTTTCGAGTAGTCGGTAATGGATACTAAGCTACGTTTATTCATAATTCTATATATTAAATGTGTTTATGTTCATATTTTCGTGGGCATAAAAAAAAACCAACAATGTCAACTAACGACAATGTTGGTTTTTGTATCTTGTTAAAACAACGATTATGTCTCTGCCTGAACTGGAGGCACAATAACAATCTTCGCCGAATATTTTGATGTTCTATCTTCATATCGGAATACAAAATTATGGATAATTTTCATCCGAACAAAACGATTTTCCGATTTATTTTTCAAAATATTTTCAATGCAAACGAGACTAATTGCAAACGAAGCACTTAGAGACGGGATTCTATTTCATTCACGATATCCCGTGCCACCTCCGTTTTCGTTTTCAGCTCGTAGACCGTTTTCCCGCCTGTTCTGTCCATGATGGTGACCTTGTTGGTATCTCCCCCGAAACCGGCACCCTTATCGTTCAAGCTATTCAATACAATCATATCGAGATTCTTTCGCTGCATTTTGGAAAACGCGTTATTTTCCTCGTCATTGGTTTCCAAAGCGAACCCTACCAGCATCTGGGAAGCCTTTTTCACGTGTCCCAATTCCGCCGCAATATCTCTCGTTGGCAATAACTCCAATACCAAATCCTCCTTTCCCCGTTTGATCTTTCGATCTGCCTTCTCCTTCGGGGTAAAGTCTGCTACCGCCGCGCTCAACACGGCAATATCACACGTTTCAAATTCTCTGGACGCGACCTCGTACATCTGGGCGGCAGATTCCACATCCACCCGATGAATAGACGGATGTCGCGTTTTCAGGTTCACCGGACCGCATACAAGAATCACCTCGGCCCCACGTCCGGCCAACTCCTCGGCTATTGCCAATCCCATCTTACCGGAAGAGTAATTCCCGATAAAACGTACCGGATCAATCTTCTCGTAAGTAGGTCCAGCCGTAACCAACACTCGTTTTCCCTTGAAGTCCGTGCGTTTGGCGAAGTAATCCGTTATAAAGGTCACGATTTGTTCCGGTTCTGCCATCCGGCCTTTCCCGATCAAGCCGCTGGCAAGTTCTCCGCTCTCCGGTTCTATTATAATATTCCCAAAAGACTGCAATATTTGCAGGTTACGTTGTGTTGCCGGGTGTTGATACATATCCAGATCCATTGCCGGAGCCACCATCACCGGACATTTGGCCGACAGATAGGTGGTCAACAAAAGGTTATCCGCTATTCCTCCGGCCATCTTTCCTATCGTGTTGGCAGAAGCCGGTGCGATCAGATACAAATCTGCCCACAACCCTAAATCCACATGTGAATTCCAATCCCCATTTTCCGGATTATAGAAATCGACCATGATCGGACTCTTGGAAAGCGTCGCCATCGTTAGAGGCGTGATAAATTCTTTAGCCAAGGGAGTCATCACGACTTTCACGCTTGCCCCCTCTTTCACGAGCAAGCGAGTCAACGTGGCAGCCTTGTAAGCTGCAATACTTCCCGTCACCCCCAATATAATATGTTTTCCTTTCAGCATAAGTCAGTTTATAAAGTTTATAAGGTTTATAAAGTTTATAAGGTCAAAAACTCATACTTAACTTTTATCGCAGTCACTCTGCCAATAAATAAAGCGCCCGCAGGGTCCATTGACTTTATAAACTTTATGGACTTTATGGACTTTACGAACCTTATAAACCTCATAAACTTATTTAGATTAAAAAACCTGAAAGCATGACACTCTCAGGTATATTCTTTCTCCTAAAAATAGGATTTATTCCCCGTCTGAATTATTTGCTTCACTCTTCTCTTTCGATGAAGTGCGGAAATAAATTTCCCCGTCCACGAATTCCTGGGTAGCAATTAACACCGGCTTAGGTAAACGCTCGTAATACTTGGAAATCTCGATTTGTTCACGATTTTCAAATATCTCTTCCAAATTATCCGCGTAAGAAGCAAACTCTTGAAGTTTCCTACTTAACTCCTCTTTCATTTCAACCGAAATCTGATTAGCCCTCTTACCGATCACGGCAACAGCCTCGTAGATGTTATCCGCTTTGCTGGCCAAGGATGCAGGATTCCGGGTAATAGTATTATTCGGCGCTTTAACTTTCTTAAAATCTACCATGGTTAATTTGAATATTATTGTTTTATCTGGTTAATCTTCTTCGTCAACATCGTACTTTTTCAAGAACTCGTTGATGATCTCGTATTTTCTGGTCATTTCTTTCGCGTAACGGCTTTCGGGATATTCTTCCAAGAAATAATAATATTCTTCTTTCGCCGCGTTGAAACGCTCGTACTGTTTCTCCTCAATACTATTCACAGCCATCTCGTATTTAGAATTGAATAGCATGTACATGATCTCTTCCCGGTATTTAGAACCCGGATAATCTTTCAAACAATTTTCGAGACTGATAACGGCTGCTTTATATTTTTCTCTTAAATAATAATTTCGGGCACTCAGGTAATCCTTGTAAGACAATTTATCCCGCATTTCATCCATAAACTCGTTAATCTGTTCTTTACGAGCACTATTCGGGTAACGACTCAAATAAAGCTGGAAGTTTTCTATCGCCTTTTCGGTCACGGACTGATCCAATCTAGCTTTCGGGGATGCAAGGAAATTACAATATCCGATCATGTATAAACACTCTTCGACAAAGGAACTTTCGGGATACATGGCAACAAATTGTTTGAATAATTCACCTGCCACCTCGTAATCTTTTTGGTTATAACTACAGAAAGCACGATAATAAGCAACACGTTGCGCCTTGGACGTCCCCTTAAAGGTCCCCCGGATCGCATCAAACAGGTTCGAAGCCCGCGTGTAATCGCCATTATTATAATACTCTACCGCTTTATCAAACATGGTCTGAGGATCACCATTTTTCAATAGTTTCTGGTACTCGCCACATGAACTCATCAAAAATATTACAAGCAGAAATCCTATAAAATTCTTCATCATAAAGTGCCTTTTTTGCATCAGGCAAAGATAAATTATAAATATCAATCTACAAAATAATTTACGATTAATGATTGCAAATAAGCCGTCAGTTTCATGTTCACCTACAACTTGTAACCTGCCAACCCGTAACCTATAACTCGCCGAAGGCGACTTACAAAGATAAAAGTTAAAAACTAAAAGATAAAAGGTTGAGTGAAATGGGAAGTCTGGAGCGAAGGGTAATTTTAACCTGCAACTTGCCGAAGGCAAATGTAACCTGTAACTTGTAACTCGCCGAAGGCGACTTTCGACTAAGTATTTAAACGTATTTCCATGCTTCCGCCCACAACTTTTCAAAAGAACTTATTTGGAATACATTTTTTTAGTTACCTTTGCTTCCATATTTGTGAATACAAGAATATTGTAAATATTAAGATTAAGAATTTTCAAAATATTTATCGAAGTGGACATTTTTGAAAGAGTTAGAAAACAAAAGGGAAACATTGGTCAATATGCCAAACAAGCTCATGGCTATTTCTCTTTCCCGAAATTAGAGGGTGAAATTGGTCCCCGCATGAAATTCCGCGGTAAGGAAGTTTTAAACTGGAGTCTGAATAATTATATCGGTCTTGCCAACGATCCGGAAGTACGGAAAGCAGATGCAGAGGCTGCCGCTAAATACGGTATGGCTTACCCGATGGGGGCTCGAATGATGAGCGGACAAACCTCTCGTCACGAGTATCTGGAATCTCAACTGGCCGAATTCGTGGGTAAACCGGATGCCTTCTTGTTGAACTTCGGTTACCAGGGAATGGTGTCTATCATTGATGCCATGACCAGCCGTCATGATTGTATCGTGTATGACGCGGAAGACCACGCTTGTATCATGGACGGTCTGCGCCTGTCTCCGGCAAAAAGATACGTGTACCAACACAATGATATGGAGAGTTTGCGCAAACAACTGGAAAGAGCTACCAAATGGGTGGAAAACACCGGTGGCGGTATCCTGGTTGTGACGGAAGGTTTATTCGGTATGGCCGGAGACCTCGGAAAATTGGATGAAATCGTTGCCATGAAAAAAGATTTCAATTTCCGCTTGCTCGTGGATGACGCTCACGGTTTCGGAACCATGGGTCCTCACGGAGCCGGAACAGGAGATCATTTCGGGGTAATGGACGGAATCGACCTTTACTTTGCAACTTTCGCCAAAGCTATGGCCGGAATCGGAGCATTCATCGCTTGTGACGAAGATATTTGCATGTACTTGAGATATAACATGCGTTCTCAGACTTTCGCCAAATCACTCCCGATGCCGATGGTTGAAGGCGCGATCAAACGTTTGGAATTACTGAGAAGCAAACCGGAATTAAGAGAAAAATTGTGGACCATCGTTCGTGCTTTGCAAGCCGGATTGAAAGCAGACGGATTAAATATCGGTGTTACGAATTCACCTGTTACTCCCGTTTACCTGTCCGGTAGTGTTGCCGAAGGAACCCAAGTGGCCATGGATTTAAGAGAGAATTACAACTTGTTCTGCTCCATCGTGGTCTACCCGGTAATCCCGAAAGGACAATTGCTGCTCCGCCTGATCCCGACCGCTATGCACACGTTGGAAGACGTTGAATACACGGTTAAGGCATTCAGAAACGTAGCTCAAAAACTAGCAAATGGCGAATACAACAAAGACGTAGTTGTTGACGCTAACGCATTATAAAGAATTTCATTCTTCATAAAAAAATCGCTGACCTTTAGGGGTTGGCGATTTTTTATATTCTCTAATTCAACTTTCCGGGATTAATACCCCAGAATTCGGTATTTCTTGCTCAATACTATCGCTTACATCTCTTCGTTATCTCTTCGATATACCATGCTTAAAACATGCTTATAAGCAACGAAGAAATGTCGAAGAGATATCGAAGAGATAACGAAGAGATGTAAGCTTATAATACTCGTTAATAAAGACTTGACATTACATTTGTAGCATTATTTCTCAACATCCACGTACCCGCTAAACATTAATTCCTTATCCCCTCTTTCCTTCAACGTACGGGCTAAACAAGCGGCTGTTCGCTTCACCTTTCCCTCGAATAACGTTTTACCTTGATAAGTCACCTTTACCGGCTTATCCATATCCACCATTTCATCATTCAGATACACTCTTACCCGGGGATAATCGCATTTCTCGATTTTCACCTCGTTCCCATCAAGTTCCGCGATCACACTCATCCCGTAACGAGCACACTCCCGCTCAACCTCCAACCAATACATGGACGGACGCACCACTTCTTCTTGTCGCCACACGATCTTTTTCGGCAAGGTGTTTCTTTTATATCGTGTCATCCAAGTTATGGCTGCCGTATCTGCCCGATCCATCCAATGACCTTTTCCTTTCACGATATGCGTTTCATGAATATATCCCTGCGGCTCCGCCTGTTGTAAAGAATCCATCACCATTCCTTTCTCCACGGCTAATTTATTCCGATCATACGCCCCATCATTCTCGCCCATCCAAATCATAAACGGCACATTACGCAAATTCACCTGCGAAGCTTCTCCCGGATGTCCGGCCATCATGGAAGCTGCCGCCCACCGATCAGCCATTCTGGGAGCCATACGCCACGTGCCATCCCCTCCGGCCGAATATCCCAGCAAGTACACCTTATCCGGGTTCACCCCCATCTCTACCACGGCAGTTTGAATCAACGCCTCGAAAAATTCATCCAACCCGGGCTTGAACCACATATTCCAATCATCCCAAGGAGCCCTTGGTGCCACGTAAACCCCTTCCTTGGGCTGGTATAAACGAATCTGATTCTGCCATTGCTGCGTGTTCAGCGCTTCCGGGGCATTTCCCCCGCCATGCATGGAAATAAATAAACTTCGTCCGTCCGCGGGTTGTTCGCCGAATACCCGATAATCAAACTTCATTCGTAAACTATCCCGGTTGAAACATTTCGACACCCAAGAACGATGATATCTCTCTTTAATCTCCTTCTTCCAAGCCTCAAACAACACGTTTTCAACAGTTAAAGCACTTTCCCGTGTCAACTCTTTTTTTGCAAATCCCTGTGTCTCGACCTCTTTCAACGTCCCCTTTTGCAAATATTTCTCCAATTTTCCCACATTTTGGGCAAACGTGCTGGAACATAACAACACACTCGCCAATAAAAACAAACCGTTTTTTACCGTTTTCATACACTAAACCTGATTACATAAATACTCTTTATGTTGCAAGTTTACCACTAATTCTCAAAAAAACATGATTTTTTCACCTATAACCTCTCTAAAAAAATGAAAATCCCAAGTATTTCATGAGATTCAAAAAATACTTGGGATTCATAAAAAATTCAAGAGATCTTCGGATCACTCCATTATTCCGGTATCACGAACAAGCCGTCACATCCGGTTTCAACCCATTTTGCAAAAACACTGTTATCTTGCGGGTTAAATGACACGATAGAATATCCTTCATCACTCATACCGTAAATCAAATGACTTACCGCATCGTAAACAGCATACGTGAAATCATAATCTAACTTGGTCACGGGTGTCGGGTTATTCTTAACACTTTCCCATGAAGCCGCATCCGTGAAAGAGAATACGGATGTCTCGTACACGCCCTCATCTTCATCAACTGCCACACAATTGAACTCGTACCACGTGTCGCCCACTTTCTGGTAAGAGTAAACCGCACTCTGGTTACTATATTTCTTAGCAACTTCATCTTGCGTCATGGAGAACCCGAAACCACAATTGGAAATTTCACTGCCTTGATCAATACGAAGACCACAGAACCCATAATTACCGTCACAGACAAACGTTCCCCCGATCGTGTACAACCGGTTAAATGAAAGGCCAATTATGTTCGAGTACGTGTGCAACACGGTCTCGCTTCCCGTCGAGCTGACAGAAACCAACGAGATATTGTCTGTACCTTTATCCGCAATCAAAGCATACAATTTTTCCCCATCCGTTCCAAGACTAAAACACTTTTCGGCATTCGCCCAGTCCAAATTATCCCCTTGACGAGTTTTCGTGTCATAATAGTACACGGCATGTTCATTCACCATTGTCTTGGTTTCCTCATCATAGTAAACCAAGATCGTTTTGTAATAAATCTTTCCATGATTATCTGCCACGATTCCGTCTACCTGTAAATCCGGATTATCCAGCGTGAAAAGAACTTCGCCCAAGGCTTTCCCCGTCACGTCGACTGCACATATCGCCAAATTATCATCCTCATCATACACCAACCCGTATGCGGATGATCCCTCTCCCACGACAATCTTGGTCTCGAAAGTTACCTCGCCAAGCTCGTAAGTTTTCCCTCCTTGCGTGAGAATCACCATATACTTACCCTCCGCATTCTCGGGACTCGTAAACGTGAGACTCCCTTCGGTAACGGAAGTTACCGCTACATCTACCAACGTCTCGCTCCCATCCGCACGCAACTGAATCTTACAATTCTTGGCAAAACCGTTACCGGCCAGGATCACGTTTTCCCCGGCCGTTTGCATTCCGGTCGGGATAACTAGGTTCTCGATAGGCATCTTCTTATCGTCGCCACCATTATCATCGTCCGAACAAGCGACAAAAGCCGCTACTAATACAAAAATAAATAATAATTTTTTCATAACTTTTTTATTTACAACCTTTACCCCAAAAGGTCATTCCATTTTTAAAGAGGTGGGGTTTCAACCTCTTCCGTTTTATCTTATTTAACTTCATCCAATTTTTTCACGTAATCCTGCACAGAGGCCGACAACGCCGGGTTATTAAACTGCAATGACACCACGTATGCCTGTTCGTAACTCTTCTTGGCCTTCTCTTTTTCTCCCGTCGTCTTGAAACAATCCCCAAGCATGATAAGACCCCGCATCTGTTCGTCAGGCTTCACCGGGAACTTTAATGCATTCTGCAACCACACCGCCCCATGCTTTGCCACCTCTATCGTCAACTTCTCGCCCAAAGCTTCATACAAGGCATCCACGGCCCCCAAGTAATCCCGGTAACCGACACCCTCACCCAGACGGGCAAAGTAAGTATCCATATCACGACAATACCGATCCACATCCTTCTTATTGTAGAGATAATATTCCGCCTCGAACAACATCTTCAACCCCGTGTAAGCATCCATACCGGCAAAATTCATCAACGAATCGTACACGGGTTTCAAATCACCCTTTACCCGTTCCAACTCCTTCAAGTAATCCATATCCCCTTTACGGGCCAATTCCCGCGTCAGCATAAAACTCAATTCGAACAAATAACCGGACACCTCCATCGGTTCCACCTCCCGAACGTAATCTCCATAATGAGCCGCCACGTGATTAAGCACCCGATCGTTCTTCACCGCCTCGGGATGATAGAGCGTGAATACCTTGAAGTCTTCCCGGTTTACCCGTTGTTCCAACGACTTTTGTTTGTCATAATCCGCATATAAACGCTCCACCCGGAACTCCCATTTGTCATAATCCTGTCCCGACAACCGGGCAAGGAAATCAGGAGCGTCCAGCAACATCGCCCGCACGAGCTCCAGATTCTTCTTATCTTTCCGGTATTTCTCGTACAACTGATCCAACGGCAATACCTCTTTCAACGCCAACAAAGCAAAACGCTTCAACCCGTCAATCTCCAACGCCCCCTCCTGCCGGGCGATCACATTCCCGTCCGGATCCAGAATCAACAAGGTGGGATAAGCTTTCACTCCATAACGTTTCACTTCTGCCGCAAAAGTCTTGTCCTCCGCATTTACCCGGTAATTAACGAATCGTTCGTTAAAACACACTCCCACCTCGTCATTCGGGAACACACGATCAGACAACAATTTACAAGGCCCACACCAAGTCGTGTAGAAATCCACGAAAACCTTCTTGCCCTCGGCTTTTGCACGCTGCAATGCCTCCTGAAAAGTCCCCTCGAAAAATCGAATACCCTCACCTCTTGCCACCACAAGCGACGACAGCAACACGATCAATAAAACAATCTTCTTCATCTTTCTGCAATTTTATTCTACAATAAACGTGAACGCTTTTTCTACCACCTCGCTATATCCCTCATTCGACACCCCCACGCTCACCACGTAACGTCCCTCTGGGATTTCAGCATTCGTCAAGAGTTCCATTCTTCCGGCACCGCGTATCTTCAACAAATTGCGAAACAAAACAACGTTCCCTTGCGCGGATGTCACCTCTATAATCTCATATTTAATCGGTGCCGTTCCCGCCAATCCCTGTAACTTCGGAGATACCCACGGGGCCCCATACTCGATACGGTAAGCATCCTTCACCGGATCAAGCTTTTTACGTATAATCATAGTATCGGGAACATACTTCGCATGCTCCGTTTGCAAGTATCCCACCGTGGGATTTTGACAGCCAGCCAGACCGACCAAAAACAATATTATGATCCAATATCCTCTCATAACCTTCTTGTTTAATAATTTTTCACCCAATCTTTTTCCTCGAACATATCGCCGAAATTGTAGCTATAAGGCAACGAATGAACCACCCCGTTCGTCGGGCGGATATCCACAGAGGCAATCCCGATATCTTTCAATTTCTTGTCGTGCTTATCCAGCGAGGCCATACTCAATATCACGGGCCCCATGTCGTCGATACCCATATAAGGTTCCTTATCCGTCCAGAACCAAAGCCGATTACCCCACCGGGTTGTCAAAAAATCACCACCACCGGTTATTTTTTGAGTTTCGTCATAAGTAGCTCTTGCCACTAAATCACGTAACACGATCTTGTCGATCACGTGACTGTACACGATCTTCCGGCACAAATCCACCGGCACTTGCTTGATACTTTTGTACCCATGAATAACATACCCCTTATCCGTACCGCTCATACCATCCTTACGATCCCAATAGAACCATTTCCGCACGGTAATATTCGTCGGTCCCACGAAAGTAAACTCCTCTTTCTCGAACATCTCCTTCAGACCTGCCCGGTCAATAATCTTCACGATAGAATCCCAGTCATAGGAATTACTATGTAAATACTCGTACATATTCCCGGGGAAATACTGTTCGCTGACCCCCGTGTCGTGGTAATTATATTTTGTTTCGCAGGATACCAACGCTACCGCCGCGGCTATCCAAATCAACCATTTCTTCATAGCTTATTTCATTTTTGACACCCAATACGTGTTCTGTATCATTAAATCATTATCCGAGAATGCCGTTTGCGGCACGGGAAGATAGAGCGCGCCATCCTTCACTTCCGTCTCCGACAACTTGGGAAAATTACTATCGAACTCCGTGTTCCAGTAACCGTTACGGATCACGTCGTAATACCGATGCCCCTCGTGGAGCAACTCCTTCTCGCGTTCCTTGAAAATATCGTATTGCAAATCCCCGCTATCATTCTCGGAAGGCCAAGCTTTCGCTCCCGCACGTTGCCGTATGACACCCAAATCACTCTTAGCCCCGGCTACATCACCCAATTTCACCCGGCACTCTGCCCGCAACAAATAAATATCTGCCAACCTGAAAATCACCTTGTTCAGATCGAATCCCACGAACCAGGACTCGCCCGACTGGGAAGCCCCATAACGGGCATAACGCCATTTATAAAGAAACGCCAAACCTTCAGTACGCCATTCCGGATCGTCCAACTTGTAGAAATAGGCTTCCCGCCGACCATCCCCCACGGGATACATCTCTTCGATCATCGGGATGGACATGCCGTAATTCTTATCCCGAATATCCGCTTTCTCCTCGTTTTTCATAACAGGAGCACCGATAAGATAAGACGCCGGTAAAAAAACAGGGTACGTGGTCGCATCCGAGTAACTGATTTCCAGTTCAAAAAGACTCTCCGCACTCTTCCGGTGCATCACTTCCGTGCAAACTTCTTCGGGATTTACCGCCAACGTGTAAACACCCACCTCGTCACGAAATTCCGGCTCGATTAACTTACTCGCCCACGTCTCGGCATTCACCAGATCCGCCTCCCGATTCATCACAGAGCCCTTCCACGCGTACAAATGCGCCAGCAAAGCAGCCGTATTCCCCTTGCAACCATACTGTTTGGACGTCAGTGTATTATTCTTCGAGTCCTTTAATCCCTCGTACTTGGGTAACAGATTATAAGCCCTCAATGCCGTATTAATCGCCGTGTCGAGTACCGTTTCCACGGAACTTTTCGCGTAACAGTCCGTGTACATACTCCCTTTCGTGATAATAGCCTCCCCCCAATCACGGGCCAAATAGAAATAACATACCGCCCGAACAAAATTCACTTGTCCAAGATAATATTTCAGACGGGCCTCCGACACGTTTTGTGCTTTCTTGTAATTATCCAAATAAAGATCGGCCAACGCCAACACGTTATAATATCTCTTCCATTGTTCTTGATTAGATTTCTGCACGAGATATGCCGCATTCAGACTACGCACCTTCTGGAAGTTCGTGTTTTCCTTAACCACGTCAACTTTCAACCCCATATGATCGTGATATGAGATCTGCCCCAGACTTGCGCGCAACGTTCCATGCATCTGAAGTACAAGAGCTTCCAAATCCTGCTCCGTCCGGAAATAATGCTCGAACGTGATCCCGTTCCGCGGCTCCACATCCAACAACGAGTCACATGAAGAGCAGCCGAGAAGTAATATCAAAAAATAAAATAATCTTTTCATAACGATTCGTTTAAAAATTCACGGTTATACCAAACGTCCATTTACGAGCCAGAGGATAAGCTCCCCCACTATCAATTCCTGTCATGATATCCACCACTTCTGGATCAATACCGGAATAATTAGTCCACGTGAACAAATTCTCACCCGTAGCGAACAACCTGATCCCGTCGATATGCATCTTTTGCGTCAACTTCTTGGGCACGTTGTACCCGATCGTGAGTTGTTTCAACTTGCAGTAATTCACCCGTTCGAGCGAGGCATCCGTCAAGGTCGTCATCGTGATCAAGGAACTATTCGAGTATACTTGCATGCTTTGGTATTTCGAATCAGCCCCACCTTCCTGCCAGAAATCAGAGAACGACACGTCCGCAAACACGGGATAGCCTCCAAGCCGACCTAACAGAGTAGAACGAGAAAAGGCATTAACCATCTTACGGCCTAAAGAATAATTCAATAATATATTCAAATCGAAATTCTTCCACTTGATTTCGTTGACAAATCCCCCGTACACGACAGGCAAGGCACTACCCGAATAGACCATATCGTCCTCCGTGATCTGCCCGTCCCCGTCCACATCCGTCAAACGGAGCATACCTTTCGTGAAAGAGTGTTCCTCGTCCCCGTCAGGAGAGAGATACTGTTTTTTCCCCGCTTCATCATACACGTACGGGATTTCACCCTCGTTCCCGATGATCTCTTCCGCTTTATACAAATAAATACCACTCAGCGGCTTACCGATCACCTTGTCATAAAGGTCAACTCCCGTGTAACTTTTCCGGAAACGGTTCCAGTTCCGGGAGACATTAAGACGAGCCCGCCAACTAACGGGACCTTCTCGCAAAATGTCACACTTCATATCTAACTCCAACCCTTCGTTGGAAATCGCCATGGCATTCCGCCATTGTACCCCGTTGAAACCATACATATCACCGGGAAGAGGCACTTTATAAATCAACGAACGAGTATATTTATAATAGTAATCAAGTGTCACGTTCAAACGATAATTGAAAAAATCCATATCCAACCCGATATCATACTGATCTGACTCTTCCCACTTCAGTTCCCGGTTTATCACTCCTTCAGGCTGCATACCTTGCGTGCCGTCAAAAATAATTCCCGGAGACATCATTCCTTGTGCCAGGTAAGGTAAACCGAACTGGCTACCGGAACGCCCCCAACTGGCACGTATTTTTCCGAAATTCAACCACCACGCCCATTTCATAAAAGGTTCATCCGAAAAGGCCCATCCGAGTGCCACCGATGGGAACGTGGCCCAGCGATTTGCCGTACCGAACACGGACGACCCGTCCCGGCGCACCGTGATCTCCGTCAGGTACTTCTTGTCATAATTGTAAGCCAAGCGACCGAAATAACTTACCATCACCGTCTCGGTAAAATCCGACTTGTAATCTTTCATCGCCCGATAATCATCTATCTTCGGATCATATATCAAATCAGGAAAACCGGAACCCACGTACCAGATATTGTCACTCGGCCCCCCGGATCCCGAACCGCTATTACTCCAACTCTTGCTGGCATCGTAAGCCAATCCTAGCAACAGATCGAAATTATGTTTCTCTTTAATCGAGAAAGTATACGTTAGTAGATTCTCGTTAGAAACCAAAAGATCACGAGTGATCTCACCCAATGATTTCGTCTCCTTGTAGGTAGGATTCAAATAAGTCGGCGTGAATTGATTCCGGTTTCCCTGACTGTAATCCAATGCGACCGAAGTAGAAAGCGACAACCCTTTCACGATTTCGTAAGCAAGTACCAGATTTGTCCGCAAACGATAAGAAGTGTTATCCTCCACCTGCCCATTTAACCTCTGCAACATCTTTTCCTCGACAGCCCCTCCCGTGGAGAGTAATGACGACGTGTATTGCGGATCGACAGTCAGTCCTTCAACCTTGAACGATTCGCCAAAACTACTGGCCGATGTTCCCCGGCTTCGATCCGTGTATGCCAGATAAAAACGACAATCTACGGAAAGTTGGTGTACCGGGGTAAAGGATAAATTAGACAACAGATTGACCCGGGCAAAATCACTACCCGGCATTATTCCCGTCTCTTTATAATACCCGGCACCCACGAGATAAGTCATCCGATCAGAACCGCCACTCGTCTGCAAATTGGCATTCAATATCTTACCGGTCCGGAAAATATACTTGTACCAATTCGTGGAATTATTGAAAAAAGGATTTAAAGAATCCTGTAACACCTTGATCACTCCCACTCCGGTTCCGCCATTCCAGAAAGCGTCATAATCGGCACTGTGCGAGGCTGCCTCCTCGTAAGAAGTGGGATACTTATAATATCCCTTACCTTTCACCTCGTAAGCGGAACGAAGCGCCCGCTGCAACGCGATATGATAAAGCCGTTCACCCCGACCGCCCAATTGATCGGGAGCTTCCGGTAGCATGGAAGCCGAATAAGAAAAATTAGCCGAGAACTTTCCCTCTCCCGCACGTCCTTTTTTCGTGGTAATCAATATCACCCCGTTTGCGGCACGGGACCCGTAAATAGCTGCCGATGCGGCATCTTTCAACACTTCCACCGATTCGATCGTGGAAGGATCAATCTCCGCAATCGTGTTGGTACCAGTCACCGGGGAAGTAAACGAATGTACCGGGACCCCGTCAATCACGTAAAGCGGGGAACCGTCCGTCGACTCGTCAATCATCAACGAATTGTACCCTCTTACCGCCACGTTCGTACCCCCACCACCGGGAGAACCCGATTGCTGGTTTACCCCCACTCCCGCCATTCGTCCTTGCAACAAGGTTTCCAGACTGGCTGAAGGAACTTCCTTAATATCGTCCGCCTTGATCGAAGAAACGGCACTGATTAATTCTCTTTTCTTTCTTGTCCCGTAAGCGATTACCGTCACCTGATCCAAATCGGAAACCTCATCTTCCAACACCACCGTCAACGTATCGACCTTCTCTGCCACCCGTACATCCTTGGGCTTCATTCCCACGAACGAAAAATGTAATATCAAATCCTTTATATTTGGAATTTCCAACCGGAACTGCCCACCAGCATCCGTGGCTGTCCCGATCGTCGTACCTTTCAGCATGATCGTCACACCGGGAAGCACGACACCTCCCGCATCTGTCACCTTCCCCCGGATCAAACGCCCCTGCACCTCCTTCTTCACCGAATCAACTGCCGCGTTACGAATCAGAATCACTTGATCTTCCAATCGCCAAGCCAAGGTCGTCCCTCGAAGCAAGTTATCCATTACCTCTTTTACCCCGGCATCACGAACCTGTAAATCTTGCTTATCATACTTTTTCAAGTCATCGACCTTGTAAAGAAACTGGTAATCAAACATCTTCCTTAATTCACTGATAATGTCTAACATGGAACATTGTTTCATGTTCAAGGTCACCTTGGCTTCTTGCGAGAAACCATTCGCGTGGACCGTGACGGTTGCTAACAAAACCAGATAAATCCCTATCTGTGTTTTTCGCAAAATTCTCCGCGTTATCCCTCCCCGGGCATCAACGCATGTTCGTCTTTTTTCCATACATTTGTTATTAAATACTTTTATTGACGTGCACTAATAATCACGCATTTATTATTGATATCCACTTCCAGATCTGCCACCTCTTCTATCATCCTCACGGCTTGCTCGAAATTTTCATACTTTTTCAAATCTCCCGTGAGACGGTACTCCCGGACCTCATCGTTAGCATAAAAGACTTCCATATCATACCAACGCTTCAAGCGTTCCATGATACGTTCCAACGGTTGATCCTCAAAAATAAATTTACCATCTTTCCATGCGGAATAAACAGAAGCATCCACCTCACCTCTATAAAAAGTTTTTTCTTTCTTGTTAAAAACCACTTGCTCGTCCGGCTGCATCCGGGTAGAATCCCCGTACATGACGATCTCCACGCTTCCCTCTGCCAACGTCGTGACAATCTCCTCGTCCCCAGCATAAGCCGAAACATTAAACTTCGTTCCCAAAACCCTCACATCCACATCATCACCCGTACTGACCGTAAAAGGTCTATCCTTATCCGGTGCTACCACGAAATACCCTTCACCTTTCAGGTAAACCGTTCTCCGATTACCGGAAAAACGAACGGGATAACGTAATTCACTCTCCGAATTCAACCACACGAGCGTACCGTCGGCAAGGCTTACCTTATACTCGGCCCCACGAGGTACGAGAAGCGTGTTGTAAACCTCTTCGCACAAGAGCGTATCTCGTTCTCGGTAACAAAGTTCTTCCCCGGATACCCAAATATTACCGGAAGGTTCTTTTATCTCAAAATGTATTGAATCCACCAATCCCACACGCTCTCCGGAAGAAAGTTCCAACATGACCTGACCTTGTGCCACCTGTATGGAAGCGGGAGAAGTATCTGGCAACGAGTAATCCCGGCGCATTCCCCAGTATAACAGGACTGAAAAACCAATAACCAACAGGACAACCGATGCCACGGCATAATAATAAAAAGGAATCCGACGAGACCGAGTCCGATGACGGTAAAATAAACTTAATTGATGTTCCACTTCCTCGTCCGAATAGGGTCCCATTCCTTTCCCGCAAAGAAAATCCTGTTTAAACTCCCGATAAGTTTCCCGGTTTGCTTCCGACTCCGCCAGCCACTTGTCCAAAGCCTCCCTATCCGACCCGGCAAGCGTACCCGCCATGTCCGAAGCCAACCAACGAGATATCTGAAAACATTTCATTAATCCTTCCTTTTTTGCTATCCCGTGGTGAAGCCTATTTTCATCATTTTCGCTTATTGTTTTCATCTTCTTTTCTTTTATAATCAAAAAGTTACCGAAATCCTCCTTTTTAGTTGTCTATGCAATCAAAAAAGGAAGGTATTTTGATGTATTTAAAAGTAAAGACGACACCTCCGATAAAACGGGTGAATAAGAATGTTATTATTTAGGAAATAATTTTCATAAAATCACGTAAATAGCTTTAAATTAATCATTTCAAATACACATATTATTACTTAAATAAAAAACACGAATCTCAATCTTCTGTTATACAACTTATTTTACCCGATATTCCCACGCACGTTCTACGGGCTACATGATAAAAACAACATTCGAAAACAGGTTAAAACTCCTCCAACAGTATTAATAACAAGATCAAATACTCCTTAGACAAAGTTTCCCGAAGTATGGCATAACCATTTTTTTTCAACGTTTTCACCGTATTAATGGACACACCTAATAATTCCCCCACCTCCTGGTTAGAATTTCCTTCCATACTTAATAAAATCACTTGACGAGTCTGGTTCGGCAATCGATCAATAGCCGAATGGAGAATCCGGAAAGTCTCTTGACGAATCACATCCTTAAAAAAAGTTGAAACCGTCAATTCATTTTCCTGAATATAGCGAGACATATAATTTTTCTCCGCTTTTCTCCGCTTTAAATGGTCAAAACAAAGATTACGAGCCGATATATATAAAAAAGCCTTGGCATTTTCTTCCGATTCGAATTCATCCCACCGCTCGAACACCTTCAAAAAAACATCTTGGGCCAAATCAGTAACCTCCTCTTTCTCCCCCATAATCCGTTCTATAAACAAACAAATCGGGTTAAAAAAGGCTTTAAAAAACGAATTAAAATTCTCGTTACCTTCGAATTCCATGATGCCGATGTCCTATTCATCGACAAACTTACATAAAATAACTGAAATAAACGAACCTAAATAAAACAATGATCCCCCAGTCAGTTACAACTGCATGAAAAAAGAGGGGGTGTCTTCTGTGTAGACACACCCTCTTTAATATTTCAGAAATATCCCTGAAACGATCTTAACATTCACTTTTTCAACTCCCGCTCCAAAAGTTCTTTCAATGCTTTATCTGAAGGTCGGGGCGCCTTTACCGCCACAATCCGACCATCCCGCCCAAAAACCATAAAACGAGGAATACCGGTAATCTTGTACGCCTTAGCGATATGGCTCCAACCATTGGCGAACAATTGAAAACCGGGTAACTTCTCATCCACAATAAATTTCTTCCATTTCTCATGATTTTTATCTTCATCCAAAGAAACTCCGACGAACACAACGTCCGAGTCTTTCATCTCTTCTTCCAATTTTTTCAGATAAGGCAGCTCTTTACGACAAGGCGAACACCACGTGGCCCAAACATCCACCAAAACTACTTTTCCCTTGAAATCGGATAAAGACACCATTTTCCCGTCTTTATCGGGGTAAGTAAAATCCGCCGCCCTCATTCCTTCTTCCGCCTTGTACAAATTCGCAGCCATCGCATCCATCCGAACTGTCTGTTCTTTCGTCAGATACTTTCCCCACATCTCTTTCTGTTTCATACAATCGGCATAAGAAGAAAACCGTTTCATGCTACTCAACAACATTTCTCCTTTTAGTCGATGATTAGGAACATATTTTTCAAAATATTCAAACATATACGGTTCTTTATTCTCCATCACTTGCTCCAAAACATATTGTTCCAACAAAGCCATTCCAAAAGGAACTTCCATTAGCATGTCATCTTCCAACTTCCCGGAAGCGTAAACACTTTTGTAATACTCGGGATAATCACTTTTCCCCGGGCACTTTTTCCGAGGTGTATACGAGAAACTCAATGCAATATAATCAATATCATATTCCACGTAACGTTTCATCCAAGCATCAAACGATTTATCACCACTCTTTATATTTTTTTGAAAAGCATGGGCTTTCTCCAAAAATGTCTCAAACATCGGGAAGAAAGTAGTATAATCTATACTCATGTATTTTATTCGCGTGGCTATTCGTCGAACTTCCGCCGACAATGCCTGCCATTCATACAAAATCTTGTTTTCTCGAGAACATTTTTTCCCTACCAGATAGGCCGTATCCTGATCCAGATAAAGGGAAACCCGATCGCCTTGCTTCAAATAAACGGGATATTCCAAATGCTTCCCATCCCCGACAACATATATACCCTCGTAGGGCGGAATGCATGAAAAACCGAAATACCTTCCTTCTGCACATTCTCCTTCCGCAACCTGTTGCGTTTTCCCGTCTTTCACTTTTTTGAAAACAATGGTTTTAAAAGCATCCTTCGCCGTGTAACAATCCACAACGGCCTTTTCAAATTTCTGAGCCAAACCGGGCATGTCAACATTCATCACGATACCCAGTAATAATACGAATACCTTTATGTATTTCATCAAATTCTCCTTTCTATTGCCAATAACTGATACTTTTCACTTTACCATCTATCGGGATTACTTCCACGACTTTCAAGTCTCGACTCTCCGACTGGTCGGGTTGTAAAATATACACGTTACCCTTATTTCCGGCACTATAAGTGGCTACCACGATATTTTTATTATACTTCCCATCCGTAACAACAGCCATTGTCGTTATTTCATCCAAAATTACTTTCTCCCCTTCAAAAGTCAGATTTTCCAATTTCACGCAAGCATCAATCCCCGCACCTTCCCTATAATTATACAACGTATTACCGATGGCAAAATAAACAAACCCGTTTCCCCGATCAATCACCATGTGATCAGCTTCTTCCAGCATACGTGCATTATTTTGCAACTCCCGCGTGAAATTTGCCTGTTGTTTAAACACGGCTCCCGGTGGGTATGAAGAAAAATCAAGAGATGTCGTATAAATATAGCGCCGATATTTGCCGTCCGGGTCTTTCGTGATAACGATCACACTACCATCCTCTATACCTTGCATATAAATCAGTTCGCTTCCTTCCAAAGCATCCGCCCCGGACAAACGGGTCGACTCAGACTTGGCGTACATCGTATTCCACGTGCTATAAGAAAGGAAATATTTCCCCACCTCATCGTAAAGCAAAATACCATCTTCACTCACACCCAACATGGTTGATGCTTTAAACTTTTTCCCGCTATTAAAAGCACAATCCGAATAAAATGTTGAAGTCGGGTCAAACCAATGCACTTCACCATCATCCGTTACGAAAAATTCCTGCAAGTTATTTTGTTTAAAAGCATACATCTTTTTAAAAGTATAACTTATCGGTTTCGTCTCGACCATCATAAACGTTGCCAGATTTGTCTCCTGCCACAGCATATCGGGAATCGTCAGCCATCCGGTAGCTTCTCCCGTGGCGACCCATATTTGTTTGATATTCATACGATTCCAACAAACATACGAAACCGCATTGGCCCCCCGTTCCGATAGGGGAAACCCGATCTCCGCAACATCCCGGTCTCTCGTATTTTACCTCCTTCTGCATCATCTCCATACATTTCCAACTCCACGCCTCCACTAGCATCTTCTGTCAGAAAAAGGAAACCGTTCTTGTAAGCCCCGATTACTTTCAATCCGAACTGACTCAACCATGAAACCCCGCTTTCTTTCTCGGTAACGGAAAAAGTCACTCTATATTTATCCGAAATCGGCAGGTAAATGGTATCATCCAGATAATAGCGATTTCCCAAAGTATCCCGTTTACCGGTCGTCTCGTTATACGTGTACCACAAGTAATCGTATTGCTCCAGATTCACAGCCGTCGTGTCATTCCCTCCACGTGTAGTGATCTTCACGATATCCGGCTTTAAAGTTAACACTCGTCCCCTCGTCACGACCGTATCTTTCAGCTCACCTTTCAACATGACACTCTGAATATAATCGTAATCATAGTTTCCCTGATCATCGTAACAAGACGCGAACAGCCCGATGATCATCCAATTTAGCACCAAGAATATATATTTATTCATATTCAATCATTTTAAACTATTAAAATCTCTTCATTCATTATTCCTTTTCAGGCCACGCATCCGGGAAAGAACTCGGAATCACCACATCGGGCAAAGTCATATATCCCCGGGTAGATTGCGGATCCGGATCTTTAATCGCACTTTCGGGTCCTTCGGCTATCTTACTATTCAAATAATTGGTAATCAAAAGCGGCAACTGGTAATAATACTGGGAAGGGAAACGATTCGCATTCCATACCTCGGGATCTATATTCCCCAACTCGTTCACCAGCTTATACTTCGCCTCGGAAAAATAACCGAAAGCCCACTCGTACCAGTTCTTCGGCTGTGTCAATTTACTGGTAAATATCAGCGTCTTACGAGTCATATTCAACGTATCCTCATCTTGCACTTTCAACGCCAACAACTGGGTAAAATATTCGTTAGGCAAAATTCGTAACGTCAAGTAATTTTTCGCGGAACCATGCCGGAATATCCGCACGGGGATATCCGCTACCGCTTTGTTAGCCAGTAAAACATATTCTTCCAAAAGAGGCTCGTAATCAATACCCGATTCACCTGTAGCCTTCTCAACCTCCACCCGGAAAGGACGATCGTAATCCCGCACCTCCCCGTACAGGCGAACAGCCATATTCACGACCGTATCATCTACCGTCACCATTGCAAATGAAAAAGAAGTAGAATCTATATATTTTCCCAGCATATTAGGGGCAAAATAAATCCCGTCATTCCCGTGGTACGTGTCAAGCGTATCTTCCGAGCAATTCAACAATAACAGGCTAAAACCTAAAATCAATAATATATTTTTCATAATCCGCATGCTTTTATTCGTATCTATTATTCACTTCACTTTCAGGCAATGGAATCTGGTAATAATCCATCATATTGAACTTCGTATTCCCATCCTGTCCATACAACACTTCTACTTGATTGCGTTTCAAATAAAAGAAATATTGCCCTTCTCCATAAAATTCCCGTTGCCACTCTTTATCCAGCACATCATTCACGTCCAATCCATCCAGATTGTGGTTCTGGTAGCCTCGGTTCAATCGCCCTTTCTCAAGCCACTCCTTTTTCAACGATTCATCCCGAGTGGTAGCCGCCGCAATCAAATACAGCTCACTCATTCGCATCAACGATTGTATCTGATAAGTATACGGGTTCTTATCCGTCCGATTGATCGTCTGCGGGTAAAAACGTACGAAAACTTTCACCTTTTCGTCGCTGGAAGACTGTTCCCAGAAACGATTACGATAATCCCGGTTATCATTATACAACGCACCGAGATACGACGTCAAACCTTGAAAAATAACCTTGGTATCCAAATCTTGAGAAAACATATTTTTGTACAACTGATCCCGGTTCAGGTTATGCAGGCAAAAAAGCATCTCTGGAAAATACACGCGATCTTTAACGGATTGCTCTTTTGTTACGGCCTCAAAAGTAGTAGCAAACGCGATAGCATTCCCACTCTTCGGATCTTTCCCTTCCAGTAAAGAAGTCGCCGGTAAGCTTCCGTCCGGTATTCTTCACCTAAATACCAACACATCCGGGCCTTCAATCCCCAAGCCGCATAATAGTTCATCCGCACGTTACGATAAGCCCAAAAATCCTCATCATCCAACACGATTCCTTCGGTAAGGATCGGATCTTGCTGTAACAAATAAATAGCGGAATCAATGTCACTCAACAAGCGAGTTGCAACTTCCCCACACGTCAGGATCGGAGCAGGTACATCCGTCGGCTTATCATACAAAGGGATAGCCGGCTTGTTCTCTGTATCGGCACTATAAACCGGGGCAAACAAGCGGAAAAGATCAAATTGAACATAGGTACGAACAGCCAAAGCCTCTCCCAACACCAAAGAATTCTGTTGCTTTGTCAACACGTCTTGATGTTTGGGTAAATTCTCCAACAACTCGTTACAAGCCGACACCAGATTCCAGGATGAACTCCAGATACTCTCGAAAAAAGGCTTCACATCTTTATCGGTATACTGATAACGACTCAATTTATAATATGAGTGTTCCGAGTCCGATATATAATACCGTTGAGCCAGAACATCCAAAACTCCACATGATAATTCCTTGGCATACAAATTCTCTGATGCCATTTGCAGGTATAGCCCGTTTAACTTCCTCTGAATACCCTGTTCGGAAGCATAAACCTGTTCCCCCGTCATTTTGTCATAAGGCTCCACGTCTAACCAACTATTACAACCGGATAGCAAAAAAGCCATCACCACTCCTAACAATTTATATTTACAGACTATCATAATCTTAATCATTTAAAAGGTCATACTTAAAGAGAAAGACACCGTACGAGCAAAAGGATAGGATGTTCCCCGCTCCGCCCGAATTGTCGAACATCGGAATATATCATTCATATTCGCCCGGCAAGTGAGGCTTGAAAGATACAATTTCTTCAACCACTTCTGCCCGCTAAACTCGTAAGCCACTGACATACTCTCCCCGGAAATCGTGTTCTCACGTTGCACGTAACGATCTGACATGGGATAGGTCTCATTCGAGGCCACCTTGGAAGTAATTTTCCGGTATTGGGCATGATCTCCCACCTTTTGCCAACGATCATACAAAGCTCGTTTATCCTGATTGTATTCGGAGAAACTCGTGATATTCTCTATCCGGTTATACAATTCCGTGTTAAAATAGTCCGCCCCGATCCGATAACGGAAATAAGCACTAACGGAAAATCCTTTATAATAGAAATTAGATCCTACAACTCCTTCTAACTTAGCCTCGGTATTCCCCACGACAACTTCATCATTACTGTCATAATCAAAAGTATATGAACCATCTTTTTTGATAAAAAGTTCATTTCCCGTGGCCGGATCAATTCCATTAGAGCGAACGGCCCAAATATCCGTCGGACTACCGCCATCTCGATAACGCTGAAGCGAGGTCTTCTTCAATTCGTCATTAATCAAATCTAGTTTATTACCTATTTTACCGTATTCTTGTTTCTGATGTCTACCGTTGAAAGAGAGAGACCAGTTAATCCGATCTTCGGGACGATAAATCGGCGAGATCACGATACTTGCACTAATACCGTTTGTTTTCTGCGCTCCCAGATTCGTAATATATGCATCCCTTCCCGTGGATGAAGCTATCGTGGTTGTCACCAGCAAAGGATCAGTCTCTTTAAAATATACATCCAAATTCACTTTCAACCGATTATTAAGAACAGCAATATCGGCCCCGATATTATAATCCATTGTCTTCTGCCATTTCAAATTGGGATTTCCGAAACCAAGAACTTCTATACCCATCCCGAACAAATTCTGCAATGACGTATTATAACCGTAAGTGTTATAAGAACTATAAGATGAAAAATTCTGATTTCCCGGATTCCCGACAGAGAAACGCAATTTGAATAAATCCATCCATTCCCCGATAAAAGCCTCGTTATGAATATTCCAAGCAATCCCAACCGACCAGCTATCCGTGAAGCGCTTATTCACACCAAACACGGAAGAACCGTCTTTCCGCCAGTTAAAATCCAGTAAATATCGATTATCGAAAGCATAGTTCCCGTTCACGTAAAAACTTGTACTTCGACTCACCGTCTTGTAATACGAGGGCTTGCTATTGGTTGCATATTGGTTGGAAAATGCAGGATTGGGGATATTATCATCCGGGAAACCAATTGCCTTATAAGAATCGTTCACGTTATTAGAAGACGCGAAACGCCATCCCCCCACGACATTCACCTGATGCTTCTCGGCGAACAATTTCCCGTAAGTAACCACGACATCCCCCTCGTAGGCCCATTTATCGGTCGTGGATTTCTGGTATGATCCCCGCTCCGTTTTTATCGTTTCGTCAAAATCAGAATGAAAAGGTGATTTAAAATATTCCGTTTCATCTTTCGACTTTGTTAAACCGACACGTCCGCGGGCCATCAACCCATCACAAGGACGATATTCTATTTGGAAGTTATCCCTGAAAGCCAAACTCCGCGTACAATCCAGATAATTCAAACTAGCATTATACAATGGATTAGGTCGTTTTATCTCGGTTATCAACCCATCAATAATTTCCGATTCTTCCAAATATTTCGGGATACTTCCTTCGTAATCTTTTTCATAATAAGGATTAGTTCGCACATACACGGCAAAACTCTGCGGCGCATTATTCGCTTCCCCATAATCCAGAGTGAATTTATTGTCAAACCGTAACTTGCCTTTCCGGTAACGCAAATCTAAATTAAAACTGAACACATCCCGATCAGACCCTTTCATCACCCCATTCGTTCCATTGTAATTCAATCCCACACCATACAGCATAGCATCATCTCCCCCTTCTATATATAAATTATGCTTATGCACGAATCCGGTACGCAACGGCTCACTCAACCAATAGGTATCCACCCCGCTCTTCACTTTCTCCAAACGGCGGTTGTATAAATTCAACAACTGGTATTCCAAATTTTGATCTCTATCCCAGGAAACAGAATATTCTCCGGCCAACCGTTCAAATTCCAATTTTTCAGCAGCATTCATCATATTATAATCAGACAAATCAGGAATTGACACACTGAAATCGCCATTATAACTCAATCGTAATTGCCCCGCTTGCGGTCGTTTGGTCTCAATCACGACCACCCCATTTGCTGCCTTGGAGCCATAAATCGCAGTAGAAGCGGCATCCTTCAAAATAGTCACGGAAGCCACCCGTTCCATATTCAAATCAACAATCGTTTGTAAAGAAACTTCGAAACCATCCAGAATAAATAACGGCTGGTTCGGATTTCCTTTATAATTTGCATCAAGATCCGGTATTCCATTCGCACCGCGTACCTCGATCTCCGGTAAGGCATTCGGGTCTGAACCGTTCAAATTATTCTCCACGATTTTAAACGAAGGATCTAGCGTACGAAGACTTTGCAAAATATTCTGATTCCCTACCATTTTCAGCTGTTCACCGGTCACTGTTACGGAAGCTCCTGTCGCTAACTCTTTGCTCCTACGGAAAATACCAGTCACCACCACATCATCTAAATTTTCCGTCTGTTCCTCTAAAACGACCACTAACTCTTTCTTCCTTTGCAAAATCTCTTTATCCTTCACCTCATCCATAGAAACTTTTTTCGTTTCCATTCCTACAAATCGAAATACTAGGACTACGCCCTTCACTTCACCGGGCAATGTAAGAGAATATTTACCATCAATATCTGTTGCACACCCGATTGTAGTCCCCTCTATCAAAATGGTCACTCCGGGTAAAGGTTCCCCTGCCTTATCCTTTACAATTCCCTTCAGTAATTGTTGCCCTTTTTGTAATGAATCTGCAGTAGCAACCACCTCATCCTTAATCACGACTACATCGTTCATAATCGTAAATGTCAAACCAGTTCCCATCAACACCGACCTCAATGCATTTTCAAGAACATCATTCTCAATATTTACCACTTTTTTCTGCTCAGACCTCACTTTTTCTACACTGTAAAAAAAGCGAAGGCCAGTCTGTTT
>ERZ838577.833-NODE-833-length-45779-cov-8.039389_pt1 | contig 45779 bp, 39 predicted proteins | sample MGYA00519682_ERZ838577 | MGnify/ENA primary metagenome ERZ838577 (study PRJEB31850, sample SAMEA3708838) | human gut metagenome | biome: human gut; feature: human-associated habitat; material: faeces | place: China | collected 2014 ...
GTTCCGATCTTTTTGGATTCACCTCTCTTACTTCGTTTGAGTTCTCTGTCCCAGATGTTTTTATAGGTGTAGACGTAATAAACGGAACCGGCTTTATTGATCAGAATCGGAGGAAGCTTCGGATTCGGCATTAATAGATCTCCATAAACAATGATCTAGTATAACATAAAAAATCCTCAATTTCAACATTAACTTTTTGTTTAATTGAGGATTTTTAAAATAATGAAGATCTAGAAGCGCAAAATTTCAGTTTCACCATCGGAGGAGAAGTGGAAGCTAAAGCAAAAGTTTTGGACGTTCTTTATCCGAAAGATAGAACTACAAAGACAGTAGAACGATCCTTTCCGAAAAAGAGTTCAAAGAGTTTTTGCGTCAGTTGAAGGAAGGCGAAAAAGATCCCAAGATTCTTTCGGCAAGAGAAAAGCTAATGAGTCTTAGGCCAGTTTGGCAGGATTGATTGTCTTGAGCGAAGGATTGTGTCCCGCACCAGGACCTGAGCTATGATCCCATCAGGGGACCGATTGACTGGTCGGCGCAACGAGCCGGTCTATTTTGATTTGGCTAGTTCAAGTATTTCAATTAAAGCTTCTCCGTTTTTGGCGATAGAAGGCTTTGGAGCTCATCTTGTTTTTCCTTCGCTATAGTTGCCACCGACAAAAGCCAGTCAGCTGCCATGGCTAATGCTTCTTCATATTTTTTACCTTGAGTGACAGGCTCCTCTCCGTAAAAATAACGAAGAGAAACAAGAAAGAAGTCGCCGTCTTTTGAAATCTCCGTTGGGTAGGAAAGCATGTTTTACTCCTCGGTGTGGTTTTCAACATAAGTTGTTTCGGACAGCAAGTTGCATTAGAGAATCCTTCGAAAACTCCGCTAGGGCTTTGGATGGACAATTTGAATGAGACCGTCGTCTTATTCAGGCATTCTCTCATCTGATCGCAACGTTTGGTGCCATTAAGAGGATTAAGGTTCTAGATTCTTTTCAGGGAAGTTAATCGTATTTTTGGTTCTCCAAAGACTATGTGCGTTTTGAATGTCGAGAAGAAGCTGAGCGTCAATATTCAAGTCAAGACTTCTTCAATCCTGCGTGCCATTTCTTCCGAAATGTTGAGTTCTCCATTCAGAAGTTTTGCAACGGTTGAATCTTGGAGTTTTAAGGCGCAAGGAAGTTCAGTTGCAGAGATTCCTTTAGTTTCAATTACATCTTTGATTAGCATTCCGGCATGAGGCGGATTGAACATTGACATTGTCGAAATTTCCTATAACTAACTGTTTGATATTCAGCCTCTAAACGCACCATGATTTGTTTGTGCTCAAGCAGTAACCCACTCAAGTCATACTTTGGAAGTCTTCTGAGCTTCCTTTTCGGCTTAATGACAAGTTTTCTGTCCTCGAAGCTGTATTTGAGGGAATCGCCGGATTTTGCACTCAATTGCTCAAGGAGCGTCTTAGGCAAAATCAGGACTACAGTATCGCCGATTTGCCGTAATTTCAAAGTTGACATCTTTTCTTCCGCGTCTGAGACAAAGGAAAGTTAGGCGCGGTCAGAGCCACTTAAACATTATGAACTTATCTTGAGGAAATTGAGATTCCCAACAAACGTGATGGCTTCTGGCGTCGAAGGAGCTTGAAAAATTCCTGAGCCACGGAAAAACAAGAGGCTCGACGAGTAGATGGTAGGAGCAAAACGTTGCGGCAAGCTCTTCAAAAATTGTTGCGTGAAATGAGCTTGCTCCGATTGGTGTGATTTCTATTCCCTTCTTATTTACATCCGCTATCTTACAAGCCAAGACAAAGCGCTCTTCTAGAGGGTTTTACAATTAAGATGAATGACGCACTGATTTTTGAAAGTTTGTTTTTAATATTCCTCTTTGCGAATATCGCATTAGGTTTTTACCTTTACTTGAGAGAGGCTAAATCCATAAGAGAGCACCGGAATAAAGTTCCGCATGTGTTTTCCGGTCTTGTTTCTCTTGACGCCCACAAAGCGGCTTCTGATGCTCGCCTGCACGCAGATAAGGTTAACGAGATTCGGCATCTCTCAAATTTAGTTTTAGTGCTTCTGCTGACCTTCGGCGGCGGCATTACTTGGTTTTCTAGCTTGCTGACTAATCAACTTGGGAACGGTCTTTTCACACAGATCCTTTTTGCCTTGTGTGTTGGGTTAGCGTTCCTGGTAATTAACGGTTTATTTTTTGCCATTGCCAAGAATTCCGAAAAGAACAGTTCATATTTGATTCTTAGAAACTTCGGTTCGACCCGCAGTAAAGTTAGCAATATTGTCTTCTTTGTTTTAATAGTATCAGCTGTCCTCACCTGCTGGTCTGTAGGAGCTTCTTATTGGTGGATTCTTGCATGGGTCGCTTCTGCCGTTCTTGTGATCGGCGCTTCGGTGGTCAGCCGATCCATCGCTTACTCTGCTCATCCCTTGAGTGACGGAGAATTAAAGAGCAGGCTGGATCAGTTCTTAGGTAAGGTTGGTTTTGAATCAAAGGGTGTCTTTGTCGCGAATTCTGATCGTCTCGGCTCAGGAAGCGGTGTATTTATCTCTGGCTTAGGAACCAATAAGAAAGTTGTCTTGACTGAAAGCCTTATTGAACGGCTTAATCCTTCAGAGATTGAAGCGATGATTGCCAATGAAATCGGTCAATACAAATACCAAATCGGCTTCAGAGCTTACCTTCCGTACCTAATTCTCTCTTTTATCTTCTTTGGCTTGCTGAGTTACTTTTCCACCAAACCTTGGTTCTTCCAAGGACTTGGGGTTTCCTCAGGTTTTGATGAGAAACATGGTGTTGTATTGGTTCTTTTCGCGCTCACAGCTTATGTCTTCCTCTTCCCGCTGATTCCTTTAAGAAACGCTCTATTGTGGAAAGCCGAAGAAAACGCAGAACGTTCTTCTGTGAAGCTTGTGGACTGGAATGCAATGATCAGCGGAACTGCCAAGTTTGCCTCTGATAAAGCAGGATCTGTAACGCTCGATCCGTTGTATCTCGTCTTTAACAGCACGCGGACAGACTCCATGCACCGAATCATGGATATTCAGCATTTGGCGCCGAGACACACTCGTCAAAGAGATTCTTGGCTGCCGAATGCGTAGTTGAGAAATTCAGATAGAAGGAGAGGCTGCTTGTTTGACGACATTGCAGCCTCATTTAATTTCACAGTTTTGAGTTCTCAGGTGTTTACTTCAACGTTGAAATCCTCGGTTCAGGAGGTTGGTTTATGGGTGACTTCTTCTTTAAATAAACTTTCAGGGCATCGGCAACGAGAGGCCCCGAATTCGAAATTTTGATGCCGTCGGCCAGAGCTTTGTGGTCGTCTCCGCCGGAAGCAAGAAATGCACCAACTGCCGCGACATAAACCTTATTGTCATCCAGCGGGTTCCATTTACCATTCCTGTCCTGCACTTCAACTGATCTTACTCTATGGCCAACCGGAGCAGTCGGACAATAGCTATACCTCAATCCCGACGCTTGAATCATTCTCGGTCCGATCCCGTCAACGTCTGAGACTCCGTGTTCAACGGCTTCGAAAAGCTGTTTGCCTGTGTATTTTCTGAGCAGAACCTTATCTTTGAACGGGAGCAGGTTGTCGATGTCGCCTTGAGTGATTTTTCCGACGGGAAGGGCGGCGCGGAAGTTTCCTCCGTTAATCAATGCAACCACTGCACCTTTAGGCCGTGCGTAATCCAGCATTGCGTCTGTGGTGACTATCGCGGACAGACAATCTCCTTCGCGGCAAGGATCCAGGCCGTCTCTCATTTTGACAAGATTGGTTCCGACGACTGTTGAATTTCTCTTGATGACGGGTTCTGCAGCCTGATTGATGATCTTTGTGATTTCGGGTGAGCCGCCGGCTTTTCCTAAACGTACAGGTTCACCGTTCCAACTTGTCGGTATGCCTTCCTTGTTAAAGTTCATTTCCAGATGACCTAAGAATTTTGCTTCGCCGGAAGTTGTCACGATGAGAACCGGCTTGCCGCTCGGAGATCTCTCAACGATTGGATAGGGGCCCAAAGGAGAGCCTGGTCCAATGTAATCATGCGTGTGGCCGCCGACAATTAGATCCACACCGCTGACGTTTTTTGCTAACTCCTCATCGAAAGGTAAGCCGAGATGGGACAAGACAATGATGATATTTACTTTCTGAGTCTGAAGCGCCTTCACGGATTCTTTGACTGCCTTGAAGGGGTTCACAAACTTTGTGTCTTTGCAAGCCTTCGACTGGTTCACGACATCCGGATTGGCTAAACCGATAATTCCTATCTTTGCATCCGGTCTATCAATGACGGTGAAAGGCGCGATATTGTTTTTACTCAAAGGGCAACCCGGCGCCGGTTTGAGGTTAACTGCCAAGAAAGGAAAATCCGCGTTTTTGGCGTAGTCGGACAGCGCTTTGCAGCCTTCGTCGAATTCATGATTACCGAACGTTGCGAAGTCGTACTGCATCTTGTTTGTGATTTTGCCGACCAACGGCGAATGGTAATTCACATACAACAGTGAGCCTTGGAACTGGTCGCCGGCGTCCAAGAAGATGGCGTTCGGGTTTCTTTCCTTCACTTCTTTTACGTATTCCGCAACTCGGCCGTAACCGCCTTCGCAGTAGCTTTCCGTGATGCAGGCGCTTCCGTTTTTACTGCCTGCAAAGTGCGAGTGCATGTCGTTAGTATGCAGGATTTCAACGGTTATTTCCTTTTTGTCGTGTATTGACTGGCAGCCGGAAATGAGAATTAAAGAGGCTGCGGCAAAGGAAGCAAAAATATAGCGAGTATGGAAGGGAAGACGAGGCGACAACATGGAAAGAGAATAACGAAAATCTAATGACGTTCTGACAATTATGAGTCTGAAGGCAAGAACGGAGTGTGCCAAAAAAGCGGTATCTGAAGTTTAGCAAACTCAATTTTTAAGAGATTTTCCTAGGATTAGCCTTCTGACGTGTTCTTTTTATCATCCATCAGGATGATGACAAAAACTTTTCAAAAATGGAATTTGTAAGGATAAATTTCCTAAACTATTTTTTGTCAATAACCTCATCACGTTAGTTATAGGAATTATCAATGTTCAGAAGAAATCTTTTAGCGTTCCTTTGCGCTTTAAGCATGCTGCCCGTCTCGGCTTCTTTTGCGAAGTCTCCGACTATTGAAGACGGCGTCCTCCTTGTCGGTACGGATTCGAGCTTTGCTCCGTTCGAGTTTTTGGCCGAAGACGGTAAGAATTTCACGGGTTTCGATATGGATCTGATCCGTGCGATCGGTAAAGAACTCGGATACAAGGTCGTGGTTCAGAACATGGGTTTTGACGCGACTGTTCCGGCACTGCGCACCGGTATTGTGGATGCCGTAATCGCCGGCATGACGATTAACGAAAAGCGTAAAAAGTTCGTTGACTTCTCCGATCCGTACTACACCTCCGGTCTGATCATCATGGTTCCGTCGTCTGATACAACGACCAAATCCATTAAAGATCTGGAAGGCAAAAAGATCGGTGCTCAGGTCGGTACAACTGGCATGTTCAGAGCGGAAAAAGTTCCCGGCGCAAAAGTGGTCACTTTTGCTAATGCTGCCGAGACTTTCTTGGAATTCCAAAACGGCGGCGTTGACGCTGTGATTCAGGACTTCCCAGTTGTGGCGTACTACGTTGCTCAAGGCGGCAATAAGGGCCGTTTGGTCGGTCCGAAGATGGAAGCCGAAGAATACGGTATTGCCGTGACTAAAGGCAATAAAGAGCTGGTTGCTCAAATCAACAAGGCTCTTGCTTCTCTTAAGAAGAGCGGTGAGTTCCAAAGAATTTACAAGAAGTGGTTCGGCGAAGAAAATTAAGTTCGAAGCTACTTCTTAATCAATAGAAATTGGCCCGGGTCTGGAGAAGATCCGAGCCATTTTTTTTGTGAAGTCAAGGAAGTAGTCGAGACTTAGATCAAGTTTAATCTTCAATAATCTCGTGCTCGACGCTCTTCCCGGCATTTAATTCGGCGGCTACGCGTTGCAAGTGCTTCAGATTGCTTTCGGAATAGAAAGGATCCGCTGAGACTTCAAAAGGAATCCGCTTTTCGCGAGTGACAGTTTTAGCGAAGATAGTAAAAGCAGCAGTCATTGACAGCCCCATGTCATTGCAAAGCATATACAAGAAAAATATTAAACGACGGAATAAAGATTCGGTGTATTTGGCTCATCCGCAACGGACAAGTTATTCGGGCATGAACTCTGAGTCTTGAGCTCGGAAAAAATTAGAGCCTCCGTCAGGAGGCTCGAGAATTGTTAGTTCATTTCGAAGACTTTCTTCAGTTCTTCGGTCGTGAGGTTCTCATCAAAAGGAACGTACTCACCTTTGCTGTTCTTGAAGACACCGTAGGGGACGGCACGGCAGCCGGAGCGTCTGTGCAGTTTTGTGTTTGTCCAGACTTTGTTTCTCAGATCTTCAGGAAGCTTGGAGACGTCGTAACGGATTCCGCGGAAGTCCGGATCTTTGAAGTGTTCATGCTGTTCTTCAAAAGTCTTAGCCGGATCCTTAGACATCAGGATTGTCGTTCCCTGCGGTTCGGAATGGATGTTCATGAATGAAATCGGGTAGAAAATCACATCAACATCATTGAGCAAGGGCTTAATACGGGTAAACAAACGCATGCAGTCCGGGCACTGTGTATCGAAAGCGACAACGGCGACAGGAGCGTTGGGTTTGTGCGGGAAGCTGAAGCCGGTACCGTCTCTAAGGAAAGAGTCATACATTTTCTTTCCGTCCCAAATGGAGGGTACATTTGCGGGTGCGGCCTGAGCAGTTCTTGTTAAGCCGACGGCGGCAGCGCCTAAGGAAGCGATGAGGATCTTTCTGCGGGAAACAATTGATTGCATGAAATTGAGGTCCTTATTTGAAAAAAAGCGGATACTACTGCCACTCTAATACGGTTTGATTTTGAGAAACTTAAGATTAGACAAAAGTACTAGTCCGAATAACCGAAGGTGAAATTAGATTCGTTGAATTAGAATTGAGCGTCACCATCTGATTGAATTATTGGGAAAAACATGACAAAGAGTTCGAGACAGGCTGCAATTGCAGGATATCTGAAACGTGATGACGGCGTTGATTGGAAAGGATTGACGGATTACGCCAATTCTATGTATGACGTCAGAGACGAGCTTGAGATTGCAGACGTAGAAGATAATTTTGATACCGAGACAGCTCAAAAGGCAATCAAGAGCAAAACTCCGTACCTGACGCTGCGCCCGCTTCAAATTATTCCTGCCGAATTCAGAAAGGATCTTCAGAAGCTTCAAGACGCTTTTATTGAAAAGGGCGTCATCAATGTTGATGAACAGGTTGCCAAGCTGAAAGCTCTCGATTGGAACAAGCTCACCGATGCAACGATCAAACTTGCCGGTGAAGACCCGACAGCCTTCTACGAAGTCGCCACGAAAGAAGTTTTAGGCGAAGAAGCCGATGAAGACATGATGGCTGTTATCGCCGGTCTTCTGCTGAACGTTCTTCGCAGATATTTCCGTAATCTCGGCGAAGACATGACGCACGAGCTCTCCAAAGTCGACGAAGCCAAATCCGGCGATGCTCCTTTGGGCTGCCCGACCTGCGGTGCTCCGGCAGCGATTTCTTCCGTCACCGAAGGTACGGAGGGTACTTCCAACAACCGTTATCTTTTCTGCTCCTGCTGCGGAACTCAGTGGCCGTTTGAGCGCATTCGCTGCGCACTGTGCGGCAATACCAACAGCAACAAGCTGAAGTACGTCTATGCCGACGAAGATCCGGCGCACCGTATGCATGTGTGCGAAGACTGCGGCGGCGCCATGGCTACGGTTTTCCAGGACGCACTGAAAGGTCCGATGGACTATGACATTGAGCTGATCACAACCGGTGTGATTCTCAGTATGTACGAAGATTCGTTGGAAAACGAAAACAAGCAGTAAGAGAGAACCTTGTTCTTGAGAGCGGCTTCGGCCGCTTTTTTCATCTCTGCGGAATTTGGACCAAGTTCAGGTCGTGAGAGATTCGGTTGACGCGTCGATTGATGAGTGGTGCGGACTTCACAAACTGATATTTCTTCGGGTTAATCAAGATCGAGGCCAAGCGGATGGCTTCAGCGCGAGAAAGGTTTGCCGCGTTCTTATTGAAGTAATAACGGGAAGCGGCTTGTGCTCCGAAGATTCCGTTGCCGAATTCGGCGATATTTAAATAGATCTCAAGGATTCTTTTCTTGTCCCAGATGGCTTCAACGATCGGCGTCAGGATGATTTCCTGAGCTTTTCTGAAGTAGCTTCTGTCGTGGGACAGAAAGAGGTTTTTGACAGTCTGCTGAGTCAAGGTCGATCCGCCGGGGGCGCGCTTATCCGAGAGCAGGTTTCTTTCTGCGGCCGTTTTAATGGCGTCCCAACGAAGTCCGTTGTGGTGCATGAAATCCGCATCTTCCGCGGCCACGACGGCCCGAATCAAATACGGAGAAATTTGATCGTAGTCGACCCATTGATACAGAACCGGATGCTTGCCTTCTTCCAACAATCTTTCTTGTTCTGCACGGATGTAGGGACTAGAAGAAGGATTAACGAAGTCGAAGAGGATGATTCGGCCGACATACTGAAGCTCGAATAAAAAGAAAGCGAGCAGGGCGCAAAGGATTAATTTAGCGGTCCATGAACGCTTTTTACTTTTAGAGTTATCAGACACCAGAGCTTCCAGCAAGAAATTACAAAGGAATATTACCTAGACAATGAAGATGATAATGGCTTAATTAGTTCTTTGATCTTCAGGACGGTACGTTTCGTTTTGAAGCCGTCGTTTGTTTTGACCTGCAAACTTCTTACGGAAGCCAATAAACAAGTTCCGTTAGTCCATGAAATCTTGTCCGTTTTTACTGTCTGGAGAAATTCGTCATCTATAACGTCTGCTGAAAATTCCGAGCTGCCATCTCCTTCACTGAAGCGCCAGCCTGTTCTATTGCCATTAAGCATCGGTGAGACGACAGTCAGAAGAACTTCTGAGGTTGTGTCTTTTAGAACGCAATCTATTTGCGAACTTAGATCAGCATTGGCATTCACTGCATTGTCGGCCTTACCGAGATCCTGATTTCCTCAGGATGTTGGTCTTTCGGTTTGGCAGACTTTCCGAAAACGAATTTGTTAAGACGAATAAGATCTTCGTCCGGGTTCTCAATGGAAAGATCAACCAAGATGGAGCCGGGGTGCGATCCGCTTTTAATTTTTACTTCAGCTACAGACTGCTTGCCAAAAAGCTGTTTTGATATCGATTGGAGAAGAGCAAGTAATGAGAGGAGGGACTGAGCAACCGAAGACGCAGGTACAGCATGCTTATCAATTGCTGTTTCATCAAAATCGATGATGAAAGATTTATTGATCGTGGACATGTGTTCTCCTGAAGATGACTTCTCATTTTACTAAAGGAGTATTCAGGGTCTTTAGAAGAGGCTTTTGGTGAAGGAAGAGATACTGAGCCTCCTTTCCTTAATAAGTTCTCTTTGTTTGAGAAAGTTGAGCCGGCAGTTGGCCGGCTCGAAAGTTTTGACTCTTGGAGTAGATAAGAAACTTAATTAGTTGTTTTGAAAGAAGTCTCGTTCAAGTCGAGCATCTAGGACATTGGCAAGTTTTTGAAGTTTTTCTTTGTATTGCGGATCAAGGTTGCTCGGGCTTTGATCGTTTACGAACCTTCCAAGATTCTTAGCGCCCCAAAAACCAGCGGTGTCGTCATCAACAACTTTATAGGCACCGAGATATTTGTCCCACACAGCATCAAGTTTTCCGATTCCGTCACCGACATTGCCTTGGCCGCCGCCAAGCCATCCGGCATTCATAATGGTGTAGATGCCTTTTCCTTTGAGAAGTCCTTCCAAGCCTTTTGGCGTGTCCTGATAAGCAAATTTCTTAGAAAATACGCGCTCCATGTAGCCTTTGGTGATTGCATTCGGACTGTCGTGCCAGTTCGGATAGCAGAAAATAATGTAATCGGCTTTAGAGACAAGAGCTTGTTCGGGCTTGATATCGTCCGGGGTTTGACCGAAGCCGTCTTTGGCGTGGTAGAAGTTTTCCGGCGTGATGACCGGATTGAACTTGATCTTGTAGAGGTCTCTGATCTCTACTTCATAGCCTTTCTTGAGGAAGAAGTTCGCGGCGGTGTTGACCAAGAAACCTTCTAAGGATTGGTCAAAGCGCGGATCACCGACAACAAAAAGTACCTTCTTTGCCTTGCTGTCGGTAAAGCCTGTCGCTTTAGCCGAGATCCTCAATTTCTGAGGCACGATAGAAGCAGAAGTTACAGCATCGACGTTCTTGATTTGAGAGCCGGGTGCGGCATGATTAGGCGTGGCTCCGCTGACAGCATCTGCTGCATAACAAGCGACGGAAAGGGAAGAAAGAAGTGCAGCGAGAAGAAGATTGAGTTTCATAAAGCCTCCGTGACGCTGCGAACGATTTATCTTCAACATTCGCAGCGATGATTAATGATCACGACGACGGCGAACGTTGAAGGAACTTGCACGGAGATGCGCAAGACCTAGCCTGATCTGCAATTAATAACTAAATATATTTTGCATGGGCAGAAACTGGTTTTAAATTGGATCAAACCCCAGTTCAAAAAATGAAATATCTTTCGTCGAAATATATTTAATTAAGATTTTCTAATTGATTTATTCAAGCGAAAACAGATTTAAGTGCTGAATCTCGGGCTTCGGAATTAAGAAGGTTCGGGATTTTTATGGCGTCCCCAATGGGATTCGAACCCATGTTCTGACCTTGAGAGGGTCATGTCCTAGGCCTCTAGACGATAGGGACTTCGTCAAAATGTGACGAAAGTATACACCCAAATTCGAACGAGTCTAAAGGAAATCATAAAAGTACCAAGAAGGTTATTGAGAGTTTTTTTAAATATTTTTTTTCTTGCATATCGAAAAGTTTCATTAAAATTCATTAAAATTCTTTTATAAAAGAATTTTAAATTATGTTTTTCTATTGATTTATTCAACTAAAGAAAGATAGTTAAAGATGTTTCCTCGTGATCGTTATCTAAATCAACTCATTGCTTTTTATGGTGCCGAACTGATCCGCGTGATTACAGGAATGAGACGTTCCGGAAAGAGTTCCTTGCTCAAACTCTACAGAAATTGGCTGGTTAATGAAAAGCAAATCGAGGAAAAGAATATTGTCTATATCAATTTTGAATCTCTCAAGTACGCGAACCTTACAGAATCTCAGTCTCTCTATGATTATGTCTGCGGAATCTCTGCTCAAGTCGGAACAAAGGTTTATTTGCTCTTTGACGAGATTCAGAACGTTAAGGATTGGGAGAAGGCAGTCAATGCCTTGCGAGTCGATTGTGACTGCGAGATTGTACTGACCGGCTCGAATGCGAGACTTCTGTCAGGAGAGCTAGCAACGCTTTTAGCCGGCCGCTATGTTGAAATTCAGATGTTTCCGCTTTCCTTTGACGAATTTTTAGAATTCAGAAAAAGTAGTGGCGAGGACATTCATAAATCCTTCGATGCCTTTCTTAGGTTTGGCGGGTTGCCTGGACTTCATGAGCTCCAAGCATCTCCTAGGGCAACATCTCAGTATCTGAGCGATGTTTTCAATTCCGTTCTGCTGAAAGACGTCGTTTCTCGAAATAACATCCGCGATAGTGAACTATTGAATCGAATCATCCAATTCATTTTTGATAACGTCGGTAGTACTTTTTCTGCGAAAAACATCTCCGATTTCCTGAAGAGCCAAGGTCGAAAATTAGGCGTTGAAACGATCTACAACTATCTCGACTACTTGGAGAATGCTTTTGTCATCGAACGCGTGAAACGCTTTGACCTAAAAGGCAGGAAGTATTTAGAGACACAAGAAAAAATCTATGCCGCTGACGTAGGCATCAGAAATTCTGTTCTCGGATATCGGCCGTCGGATATCGCCGGCATCTTAGAAAACCTTGTTTACCTGAATCTGAGACAAAAGGGATTTAGCGTCTCAGTAGGAAAAACAGGAACATTAGAAGTGGATTTTGTAGCCTCAAAGGATGGGGCCGTTTTCTACGTTCAGGTCTGCTACCAATTAACGCCGGAAAATTTAGAGCGAGAAATTGCACCGCTCAGGCAGATCAAAGACAACTACCCCAAACTTGTTCTCACGCTAGCTGACTTGATGGCAGGAGATGTTGAAGGTATCAAGATAAGAAATCTTGTGGATTTCTTGGCCGAACCGATAGCAAAGTTCTAAAATTTCCCGGATTCCACATTTACAGATGTCGTTGCCACGGCATTCATCGGAGAGAAAAAACATTCTTTTCTCTCCGATGACTTGTTACTAGGACGTACAACTCTGTCTCGATCTTGATCACGCCGTTGTAGGAAAAGTTTCTAGCATCAATTTGCCATCAAGGCTTTTGTGTGTTTTGAAGAGCTTTGGTCAACGAGTTGATTTCTCAGAATTTTTCTTAGTTCAATGATGGCTTCAGGAGTTTCCTGGACGGAATGACCGGAGACGATGACTTTCTCACTGGCCGCTCCTTCAAGATGAGAACTCCAATAGGGAACGATCCCGTCAGAGGACTCTTCAAGCGGACCGTCGGCATTTTCTCGTCCGATGATCGAGTAGTACGTCACATTTCGTGAAATCGGAAGTTTGGCCAAAACTCGAATCGTAGGATCCTTAGCGGACAAGTTGTCCACGCCGGTCATGTTAATTTCTCTCGGTAAGTCCTGACCGAATATCATCAGCGTCATTTCGCCGAGCTTGTTCACGATTGAGAGCGGCAGCTTGACAAAAGATGCAAGATATCTCGCCCAGCTTGCGTCGGCGTACGGTGTTCCTTGATGAGGAGCCGCTAAAAATATTGCGGTTGTTACCCCTTGGAGAGGTTTGAACCGAAGGATGCTCTTGAATTTCGGATCCATTTGGTTAATTTTGTCGGAGGCTTGAGGATACTTTTGCTCAAGTGCATTGATAATCGTGTTGCCTGAGTCCGACACAAGGAGCCTCGTGAGGATTCCTCCCATACTATGACCGATAAGCGTGATGTTTTTACTCGCCTGATTTGTGCGTGACGGATCGAAATGATCAATGGTCTTATTGATAGCTTCCGCAATCTCTTGGCGATTGATTAGGAGCGGAACGTTTGTCGGATAGTAGACCTGCCAAATCTGGTAATTATCTCGTAGGAGTTTGTCTCCCATAATTTCATTGGCCGTATTGACCCATGCTTCCGGACTGCTGGCTAAGCCGTGAATGAGGATAATAGTCCTAAGGTCCTTGCGGTAAGGACGCATCAGATAAACGGTAGGCTTATCGATGATATTTCCGTGTCCGAAAATCGTACTGAGTGCGTTAGAGGCAAAGTCGGAGTTGGCGAGCCAAAGACCATAAGCTCCGCTGAAATTGGCCGACAAAGGAGCGACGGTTTTACCGATTTTGACGCTCTGTACAAAAGACGGGTCATACGTTGAGATCACGACATCGTCGGCGGTAAGAATTTGACTCAGAGATTTCCCCGGAAATGAAATCATTGCCGTTACCGAAGAGTATGGCATTAGCCGCCAGGGCTGATCTTTTTCCTTTGCGGGGTCGTCTGTGGAGAGCACCATGCGGGCGCCGAGACCGTCAGCTGAGTATTGATTTTTAAGACCTTTAAAAGAAAGGACGGTATCCGGAATCAGCTCTTTAACCGTTTCAGCGTGTTCCGATAGCTGTTCTGGATTTTTGATATAGATGTTCCATTTGCCTTCGCGAACCGGGAAATCCGTTAGCGCTTTGCCTTTAGTCGCTCTGTAAAGCTGCTCGATGACATTTTGTACGGCAAAGTTGTAGTAGTCCTTCACCTGTGTTTGTCGATCTTCTAAGGCGCGGTCGCTGATTTTTCTGCCGGAGAAAAACAGATAAGCGTAAGAATATTTAGCCGTCTGAATATAATCGTTAAGAAGTTCGGCGTTGAGTTTTTGCTCATCCTGAATTTCACCCGCATCCTTTAGGACCTGCGCATCTTTTTGCGCACGCATTGCTTTGAAGAGCCACATTTCTGCCAGTGCAGAAATTTTGGACTCGTTGTCGGTTACAGAACTGTCTCCGACTGAATTGATACAGTACTGCACTCTGTTTTCGCAGTCCGAAAGACCCAGCGCTGTGAGAACCGTGTTGGTTGGGTCGCTCAACCGACCTTGAGAGATAACATCGCCGCGGCGCTGAACCAAATATTCCTGACTATTAATGTTAGAGACCGTCACGGATGCGCAGCCCGACAACAGAAGAATAGGCAGAAGAAGAGCAAAGAGTGTTTTCATCAGAAGTAGGTGTAAGCAGAGAGAGTAATAATCAGAGGTCAAAGCAAGAACGGAAAAAATAAATTTTGATACAGCAAATATTGAGAAGTCAAAGCTCCATTTCTCTAACCAGTGGATTTTAAAAAACATCGGCCGGACAGAAGAAATGAAACCCGGGAAAATTAGGCAAAATTAAACGGCGCCCGCTGCAAAACAGGTGCCGTTTCTTCAAGCTGTTCAGGCTTATGAACTCTGGAAGTTCAAACCTTTTTGCTCATTACTGATAAATGTCCAAGCCGATGTAATGCTGGTACGGATGGTCGCAGGCAGGGCACTTAACAGGAGGTTCTGTCCCTTCGTAGATGTAACCGCAAACCAGACACTGCCAGTGAATCGGTTTTTCTCTTTTCCAGATGGTTCCCTTCTGGAGCTGGTCAAGATAGGTCTGGAAACGATCCAGGTGGTGCTGTTCGATCTGAGCGATTGCTCTGAAGTGAGAGGCGATGACAGGGAAGCCTTCCTTGTCGGCGACTTCGGCGTAAGCCTGATAAGCCTTAACGCCTTCGTATCTTTCTTCGTCGATGGAGATCTTAAGATTATCTTCGGTGGAGCCAATAGCTACAGAATCAGTCGGAACTTCGGCAACCAGCTTTCCGCCGGGCAAGAAGTTCAAAAAGATCTTGGCATGACGGAGTTCGTTCGCGGCTGTTTCGTTAAATGCATATCCGATCGGGAAGTAGCTTTCTTTCACGGCTTTCTGTGCATAGAAAGTGTACCGAGCGTAGGATTGGGATTCATTCAAATAAGAAGTTGCAAGGTTCTTCTCAGTCTGTGTACCTGCAACGCTTTTTGTTTCAGCCATTTCTATATCCTCATTTATGGTGGGTTAGAAGAAACCCTAATGAATAACGTTACTTTAACTGTTAAAGAAGCATGAACGTCCCATGGCGTCTCAAATTAAGTAAATCGATCAAGTAAGGTTAGAACAAGAATTTTGAATCAAATGCTCACAATTTAGTGAAGAGATCAACGAATCGAAGACTGTTGGACAAGGTTTATTTGAATTAAAAAATTCTTTTAAATTCAGATTAATAAAATTAAATAATCGAAAATTATCAAAGAAAGGGGATTTTTAGCGGGAAGAGGGGATAGAAAATAAAGAAAATTAGTGGTAAACGCCCATATGAAAAGACAAAAATCTCCGTATAGTGGCGCGTTGAATGTGTGGTTGCTTCATAAGCCCGTGGACTAAGGCAAGACACGTTATTCCGACTTGTTCGGAACTTGTCCAGAAGGATTTACCACCCTTCAAATATCTCTCTTTTTTTGGCGAACCGCCGCGTTCGCCAAAATTCGGGGACAGAGCGGGACGTCGAATTTTCTTTAAAAGGAAACATCCGATGGGACTTACTACCCACAAACTTCGTATCAGCCAAAGCACGGTGAATACCATTCTTTCTCGTGCTCAAGGCCACTACAAAAGTATTCTTCTGTCCGCCGGTGCGGATGAAATGATCTTCAAAACCAAGAACCTGGAATGTCCCTGGTGCGCGGGAGTTGACCGTTTCTCTTATACCGACAAGTTTGGGAAAGGCGACAGTTTCTGCCGTCACTGCGGTCACCACAGCGGAGTCGATCTTCTGATGAAAATCAAGAATTTCGGTTACGTTGACGCTCTGCGTTTTATGGCCCGCTTTCTCAATCTTCCGATTCACGAAGAGAAAACCTACAGAGTTACGAAAACACAAGAGCAGTCTTCTCCGGTAGAAGAAGTATGGGCTGCTTCTCATGCCTTGGGCGAGACAGATAGTGCATACGCCTATCTTCGAAGCCGAGGCTTGAAAAAGTGTTTTCCGGCGGCGCTCCGTGCCTCGAACCGTCTTCGTTATGCGCAGCTTTCCGAGGACGGACGGTCATGGGATCACTCCTTCTATGAAGGACTTGTGGCCGAGATCGTTAACTCTGAAGGAGACCGAGTCAGTCTTCACCGCACTTATCTGGACAAGGGCCGAAAGGCTCCCGTTAAGGCGGTAAAGAAAGTACTCGGCAAAGAGCTCTCGGGGTGCGCCGTTCGTCTGGCAGAAACGGACGAATCCGGCGTGCTCGGATTAGCCGAGGGAATTGAGACGGCACTGTCTGCGTCGGAGCTCTTCGGAGTTCCGGTGTGGTCAGTGGTTGCCGCATTTAATTTCCGCAACTTTGTACCGCCGAAGTCGGTCCGCAGAATCATCATTTTCGGTGACTCGGACAAGAACTTTATCGGTCAAAGGGAGGCTTATGCGGGCGCCGCTGAAATCAAACAGCGGCATCCCGACATTGAGGTCGAAGTGCGTCTGCCCGAGCAATCGGGTTCAGACTGGAACGACGTCCTCATGGCTCAAAACCAAACAAGCCTCGGTGCACAGGTTTGTTTGACAAAAACATAGAGTGCATCGTTTTTTACTTAACCCTGCGGGGCCTTTGTGCGTCCGCAGGGAGTACGAGGCTCCGTTTTTTATATGGAGCTTTGTATGTCACAGGTATTAAACGAATTCGTTTCGCTTGAATCTTTCGGATTTATGCAGGACGGATCACTTTTAGGATACCGATTAGAGGATATCAAACCGGAACTCCGGTGCCTCATTCCTCGCCTGGATCCTTCCTATGTTTTTGAAAAGGACGCTTTGTCGATCATGAGCGCCTGGTTTGAAATCGGTTCGAGTGAGCCTCTGTTTATCAGCGGCCCGCACGGTTCGGGCAAAACCAGTTTTGTGAACCAGTACTGCGCCCGAGTGAACGCGCCGGTGATTTCGATTACCGCACGCGCCCGCTTGGACCGTACGGATCTCATCGGCGGCTATGTCATTGATAAGGACAAAAGTATGCGCTTTGCCGACGGTCCGCTCACGCGTGCTTGGCGGCACGGCTGTGTGTTTCTTGTTAATGAGATGTCGGCAGCGCCGCCGGATCTTTGGCTGTCGGTCAATGAACTGCTTGAAGGCTCTCCGCTTTATATCCCGGAGACCGGAGAAGCGATTCATCCGCATCCGAGAACCCGGATTGTCATGACCGACAATCTGCGGGGACTGACGGAAGATTACGGCTCACGCTATGTGGGACGCTTTAGTCAGGATCCGGCAGTGCTTGACCGCTTTTGGAAAATGCGCATGGACTACATGGGCGAGGAGGCTGAAGTTTCTTTATTAGAAGCGACTACTCCGGAGCTTGAAGTCCGAGGCATGTCCTTTGAAGAATGGCGGAAAGAATTTTCCGTTCGTCTGAGGAGGGCGGCGGACCGAGTTCGTCAGGCTTATTGCCGTCAGAGGGAGGACGGTGCCGTTGCGGAAGCAACGATATCGACCCGAGTCTTACTGCGGTTCAGAGACTTACTTCTTTTGAGCTATCGATCTCCGGCGATGAAGAATGAGCCTCGAGCTGCTTTGAGGCGTGCGATGAAAATCGCGCTGACGGACTGTCTGGAAGAAGCCGGCGCATTGGCGGTCGAAAAATTGGTCGAATTAGAAATCGGCGATATCGGCAAGCATATTGCCTAACAGCAGTTTTCTAACGGACCGGTCGTTCTTTTAAACCAGAGATGATTTCGGTCATCTCAACCCATCGTTATTCGAGGGCCTTTAAGCCCTCGGATGACGGGCCTTAAGGGCTCTCTTTTTTATTTAAGGAGGCCCTATGGCTGATTTGTTTGGTAACCGCGGTTTTTGGCAAGACAGCGGTTGTTTATCAACCGAAAAGAAAGAAGATAAAACGGAAGATTCCGATCTGGTGCTGATTTGTTTTCAGATCAGTGTCTGGAGCGGGACGACAACCGAGCAGACCTCGATTGAGGAAGGCGCAGAGTTTATGAAACGCCGCAGGATTATTCCGGGCGTGATGCTGAAACCTTTTCTTGACTTCAGAGCGCGAGCCAAGGCTTTGTGTCAGGAAATGGGCGAACCTTATCTCAACGGTTTCGTGATGCGACGGCAGGATGCTGCCGTAGCGGAACGAGCCCTGAGTGTCTGGAGAAAAGAATTCTGCAGGCGGCGCGATGAAGTTTTTGCGCCGGCCTATGAAGACATTCTTGCTCAGAGGCTCGAAGGCATCATTCCTCCGGGTTGTTCGAAAGAAGCCGTTTTTCCTCCGACGAATTTTGTTCTGCGTCGGATCAGCTTTGAGTTTGATGCGTTTGTTCTGGCTGCGCACGGTACGGGCAAACGAAGCTCAAAGGATGCTTTTCTTGACGGGTTGGCCGAGCGTTTTGCCGATGAGACCGATCTCATCTGCGCGGCGCTTGAGACCGCCAACGTCACGGAAGCGATTGTGTGTCGCGTCAGGACGCTTTATGAACGGGTACGTTCATGGAGCTGTTCTCAAACCCGATTTGCTCTTGCTTCCGCTGCACTGGAAGAAGCGCTTGCCGAAGGCAGCCGGACCCATGTCTGGTGCCGAAACAAGAAGCTTTTTGTTCAGTTTCTGGAGAAAGCTCGGGAAGCATTTGCGCAGGCAAATGCAGGCAACGAGCAGAACACAACGGAAGAGGCAGAGTCTCTCGTATCCGTTCCTTCAGTTGAGGAAAGGCGAGAGGTGCTTACCGGAGCGGCAGGCATGATTGCCCGCGGCCGGCCGCTTTTTCCTTTCGGTTAACCGACTTCCTGTTCAGTGTCTCAAGGCGAAAGCCTTGGGACACGGTTCCGGAATATTTTTAGGAATTTCACTTTGTCTCAGACAACGATTGCGTTACCCGCTGTATTAAAAGCGGTAAACGGTATTTTGACTTCTTTATCTGCGGGTAAAGAAATCAAAGTAGTTTTCGCCGGAACGCCGTGTACAGACGGCAAGACCGTTTATTTAGGAGAGCCGCTGCTTCAGTCTCAGGATGCGCTGGATGCCTACTTGTCGCATGGGACGCATGAGATTCATCACGTTTTATACAGTGACTTTGATGAAGTTGCTTCGCTCGGAGGACTGCATTCGCTCGTTAATGCTCTGGAAGACGTTCGCATTGATGCCATCGGATATAAAAAGTATCCGGGCGGTTATCTTTGGCGCAATGAACACTTTTCTAAGATGGCTCGGGCAGGGCAGCTTCCGAATATCAGGGCACATACTTCGGCCGGAGCGCTTCTTTGTCTGACTTGCTATTGGTGCATGACCGCACTGATGCTGGAATATGACTGTTCAAAGCATTATTCGGAAGAAGCAAAAAATGCTTTTGTGCAGAGGTTTGGGCAGGAGCTTTTTGAGCGGATTATGCAAAAGGCTGAAGAAGCGGTCAGAAGTCCTAATACGGCTGAGGTCATTCAATGCGCTCGAGAGATTGCGCGAATGTTTATTCAGGCGATTTCTCAAAAGGCGTTTTCTGAAGAGAACAAGAGCGTTTCAGATAAATCGGGCGCCGGCTCTTCTTCAAAAGGATCAGCGGCTTCCTCAGAAGGGAAGGGTAAAGCCAAAACTCCGAAGAAAGACAAACAAAAGTCTGAGGACTTTGACGCTCTGTTCGAGGATGATGATCTTAAGGACGCGGATATCCATCGCGCCATGGAAGAAGACTATAAAAACTATCGAGGAGCAACCGGCGAGAATCCGACCGGTAAAGCCGCCGTTTGGCCGACGGTCAGAAGTGAACTCAGTCCTCGTGTAGATCCGGAATTCAAAGCGGAAGCGGAAAAGCTGCTTCGCGGGGGCTCCCAGCAGTTTCATCGGTTCTTGCAGGGACTCAGTTTCCAGCCCACGCGTTATGCGAGAAGCGGCAGGGATTTGGAGTCCAAGAGACTGAGCCGGTTGTATGTCGGGGACACTAGAGTGTTTCGATGCGAAGAATCCGTGCTCCGTCCTTCTGTAGCAATGTGCGTTCTTTTAGACCGAAGCGGATCGATGACGCGCGAAGACATGAGAACCGGTTCTTTGTGTGCTCAGGCAATCGCTGGAATGGCTGATTCCGTGAGCGGCTGCCGAAGCTCGGTTTATGCTTTTCCGGGCGTTGAACGTCAGACGCTTTTAGAGGTCAAACGTTTTGATGAGCCCGTTGCGTCTTGTTTGGAACGCTTTTGCGCTTTAAGGCCTTTCGGCTATACACCAGTCAGACAATCCATCAATTCAGCGGCGGCTCAGCTTGTTAGTCGAAGAGAGTCCCGCAAAATTATCTTTTTGATCACGGACGGATTGTGTTCCGATGCCGAACTTCTAACTGACATTGAGCAAGATTTGAAACGCGCCGGTATTGAGATTGTCTGCTTGGGCATCGGGGATGATATTCCGAAGATTTTTAGTATTCAGTCGGACATCAAGTATTCTCATCAAATGAAAAAAGCCGCTTACCGGCTTCTTGAAGAGACTTTTAGAAGAAATTAATTTTTTGGCACGGAGGCACTTACGTTTAGCCTGCACTCTTTGGCAGAATATTTCCTCAAATCGTAAAGATATTCGAGCGAATACTTCTGCCAGAGACGCTCAGAAGGACGAAGGAGTTTCGTTTTTTTGTGCAATTTGACGCAGCATGGCTTCTCGCAAGGTCTGGTTAATTCTTGTTTGATAACCTTTTCCCTGTAATTTGAACCAATTTAATACATCTGCGTCAATGCGTAGAGAGACTGATTTTTTCACGGGCCTATAAAATTTTCCCCGAATAGCGTTCTCCCAATCTTTTGGGTCGGTTGGCGGTATATCGGAATAATCAATATCCTCATCTCTGATATTTTGAAGCCGCTGAAGTTCTTCAGCAGTCCAAGGTTTTGCGTCTGAAGACTTAAAAAATACTTTTGTCATAGGCTTTCCTTTCTTTTCTATCAGCTTTTCTTGCGCTAATTATTCTGATTTCTTCGGTGTAAAGGCAATCTTCGGTGTTTGTCCGCAATGTGTAGACAACAAGTAAGATCAATATTTCACCTACCATTCCGATGGTTTGCCATCTTTCTTCTCCGTTTTCTATTCTTTCAACTCTCGATAATGCGTGGGGATCTGAAAAAACATCAGATGCCTTTTCAAACGAAATTCCGTGTTTTTTCACATTTATTTCATTCTTAGCATCATCCCAAGTGAACAAACGTTCAATTCCAGGTTCAATTAGTAACATCATTTTTGCATATACAGATTTGTAGTTCAATAAATTATTTATCGTTTATGCGTCAATTGATGTCTATTTCAACTTTTGTTTTTTGTTGAAGGTTCGAAAAATAGAAAGGGCTTCCGACGGTTGTCCATCGGAAGCCCCTATCCTGTCGCACCCTAACCGTCCTGTGACGGATAGGGCCTCAGAACATTATGCGGGATTCTTGGCAGCGTTTACACCGGCGATACGACCGTATGTAAAGATGTCAGCCATTGCGTTACCGCCGACACGGTTGGTGCCGTGGATACCGCCTGTGACTTCACCAGCTGCGTAGAGGCCGGGGATGACATTGCCGCGGCGGTCAATGACCTGAGCGTCTTTGTTGATGATCACGCCGCCCATCGTGTGGTGACGTTTCATCGTGACGCGACCGGCATAGAACGGAGCCTTGATGATCTTGTTGACCAGGACGCCTTCGGCTCGACCAAGAGGATCTTTCTTAGTTTCAACAGCTTTGTTGTACGTGTCGACTGCTTCTTTCAGGTTGTTTGCAGGAACACCGATCTTCTTGGCCAGATCTTCAATAGAGTCGGCGTAGTAGAGCGTGCCTGCCTTCAGAGCGGCTTCGTTTTCAGGTCCTTTGGAGTTCTTCTGTTGTTCAAAACCGTCAGCATCAACGATTGTCCAAGCGATAGCCTTCGGCTGATCAAGCATGGCGTCGCGTAAAACGTCACGTCTTGCGTCTTCCTTGATGAAACGCTTGCCGTCAAGGTTTACGAAGAGGAAACGGTCAACGTGTGTGAAGAGGTTAGGTGCATGCTTTTCTCCGGGAACACCGCCTGGAATGCACTGAATGTAGTCCAGACCGCGGGTGCCGGCACCGATATCGATCAGGTCGGTTAAGACGTCGCCGGTGGCGCCGGGATGATTAGTGGTACCAAGCTGACCCATACGAGGATCGGAAATTGCGGTCAGTCTGTCATTGGCCGCGAAACCGCCGGCGGCAGCAACAACGGCATTTGTAGCGCGCAGATAAAGAGTCTTTCCGCCTTTCTGTTCAACTTTGACACCGAGAACGCGACCGCTTAACTGATGTTCGCGGATGATTTCAACAACGCGTGTGTTGTAGAGGATAGGAATGTCTTCTTTCTTGCAGACTTCAAGAAGAGCTTTAATGTAGGCGCCGCCTCTCGGGCCGATCGGATTACGGGCGCGTTTATAAAGACCGCCGTAGATCTGATAGATGTGATCCTGGAATTTGACGCCGTGGTCTTTGAGCCACTGAACGCTTTCAGGAGCTTTTTCTGTGAGCTGGTGAACCAAGACAGGGTCGCCGCGTCCGTCACCGGCAGCCAGAGTCTGTTCAGCATGAAGTTTGGGAGAGTCGGTAATGCCGGCTTTTTCGTAATCGGCTTTAATAGCTGCATTGAATCCGCCGCCGGCACGAATCGTGTTACCGCCTGCGAACATCATTTTTTCAAGAACGACGACTTTCTTAGCACCGGCTTCTTTAGCGGAAACAGCTGCGGAAAGACCCGCACCGCCGGCACCGATCACGATGACGTTATAAGTTTCGTCCCATTTGATGGCAGCTTCTGCAGCGGTGCTGAAGAAGGTTCCGAAAATACCGGCAGCGGCAGCAGCTGCAGGAGCGGAACCAAGGAATACTCGACGTGAAAGCTTTGTCATTTTCTTCTCCGAATGTGAAATCTGAGGTTTGAGGAGGTTTCTTGTTTGGCCTCGTTGAGAAGAAGTCTAAGAATTCAGCGTTTCTCGCCAAATAAACATTAGGTTATTGACAAAGGAAAAGTTAAGGAGTAGGCGATTTTGTTAAGACTCGGAAACAAGATTTTCGGCGGCAATCATGCCGAATGTGAAGGCATCGGCTAAACCGTTTCCGCCGATTCGATTTCTTCCATGGATGCCTCCCGTGATTTCGCCTGCTGCGAAGAGTCCGGGAATAGGTTTGCCCTCCTTGAGGCACTGGGCTTTTTCGTTGATCTGAAGGCCGCCCATTGTGTAATGGATTCTCATGCCGACGCGTGCGGCCCAGAAAGGCGCCTTTTGAATCGGGAATCTGCGGCTTTGAGGTTTGTCAGAAGCAATCTCAGCGTTTCGTTCTTCGATCGTTTTTATCAGACTCTCTGCTGGAATGTTTAGAGCGAAGGCCAATTCTTCCAAGCTTGGAGCTTTGACGGCATCGCCGGTTTCAGCGGCACGGATAGCGTCGCGGCGGACAAGCAGGTCTAGCGTTTCGAGGCCGTCGTTGTCAATGATGCAGTAGCAGCTTTTGTTCCTCTGAACCAGAATCTTTTCTTTGAGTTCATCGCGGCGTGCTCTTTCGTCTACGAAACGTTTTCCTTCGTCGTTGACAAAGACAAAGCGACGTACGTCATTGTGGAATCGGACACGAATGCCTTTGTTCGAAATCGGTCCGGGAAGGCACTGAATTTCGGTCAGATCGACTGCCGAAGCCCCGATTTTGCGCGCTGCAAAAAGCATGTCTCCGGTTGAGCCTGACGAACAGTTGCTCGGAAGACCTTTAAGGCGAGGATCAAAGACCGCGACCGTCTTCAGATTTGCTCCGAATCCGCCGGCGGCAAGGATGACGCCTTTTCTTGCTCGAATGAAAAATTCATCTCCCTTGGAGGCGGCTTTGATTCCGATGACTCGACCGCTGTCGTCCTGAACCAGCTCAATTGCTTTGGTATCAGTCAGAACATTGACTTTCTTTTGCATCAAGGCGCCGGAGAGTGCTCGCACATACGCGGTACCGTTAGGGAAAATCGGTTTATGGCAGCGAGGGAAGTGGGATCCATAGATTTCGATCACTTCGTCTTGAAATTTCACGCCTTTAGTTTCCAGCCAGGAAAGCATTCTCGGAGCTTCATGGACGAGTTTGCGAACCAAGGTTGGATCCCCAATTTTGTCGCCGTTGTCCCAAATGTCTTGAAAGTGCTTTTCTTCGCTGTCAGAGATACCCAAAGGCGCCTGCCTTATCGGATCTACAACACCGAGGAACCCGCCGGAGATCAGAGTGTTTCCGCCGAGATGTGCGTTCTGCTCTATCAAGATGACTTCAGCGCCGAGTTCCGAAGCTCTGACCGCGGCCGCCAGACCCGCTCCTCCGGCGCCCACGACTAAAACATCGCAGCTCAGAAGCCAATTAAAGTCTTGAGCAAAGGCCGCGGCAGGAGCGGCAACGGCTAAAGTCGTGAGTAGGAAATCTCTTCGGAACATAGGATCGTTAGTCCTTAAGAATATGAATCTTACGGAGAAAAGCATTGAGCTCAACGATGTTTTTGCAGTTGAGCTTGTGGAAAATCGAGCTTCGCCAGTTTTTGACGGCTTGCTCTGAGACTTCCAGCTCAAAGGAAATGACCTTATTGAGTTTGCCGAGAGCAATCATCTCTGCGGCTTTTTTCTCGGCCGGCGTCAGCAAATCGAACTGGGTGCACATTTCTTCGCAGGTTTCTGCTGCCTCCCGATCGTTTTGATTTTTAGCGACGGCTTTAGCGAGCGCTTCTTTCAGACGATTAGGTTCAGGAGGTTTGACGATGAAATCGGTGGCGCCGGTGAGCATGGCTTTGACTGCCATGTCAATGTCGCCGTGGCCGGTCAGAAAAATGATCGGAAGGTCGATCTCGCGCTTTTTCATTTCTTCTTGTAGTTTCAGGCCGCTCATCTCCGGCATACGGATGTCCAAAATCACACATCCCGGGAAGAGCGGATCGTCTTTCTCCAGGAATTCCTTAGCACTGTTATAAGTGGAGGTTCGGAAGCCAGCCATATTCACCAAAAAGGCTTCGGAGGCGAGGACTTTTTCATCGTCATCGACGATTCGGACGACAGGCGTAAGTTTGGATGACTTCATTGTGAAACCTTTTTAAAGTGAATTTCAGCGCGCAAGCCTTGCGGGTCAACGCGAGAGAACTTAAGTTCAACACGATGTCTTTCAGCAATTGCAAAGACAATCTTAAGTCCGAGTCCCAAGCCGTCGGCTTTAAGTGAGTTTTGCAGAGCTTTTTTCATGCGCTCCAGCACTTCGTCAGGGACGGGCGGCCCGTTGTCCATGATGGACAAGACCCAATCGGCATCTTCAGAAGCTACAGAAACTTTTATGAGCGCCTTGTCTTTGAGCGGTTCAACGGCGTCTGCTGCATTTCTCAGAAGATTAAGGACGAGGATTTCCAGTTCAAACGGATCGCCATTGATCTCGGCTTTTTGCGGCAAGTCGATTTGAAGTCGGCATTGTGTCGAGACATAAAGTCGGAAAGCATCGATGGCTTTGCGCGTGACTTGTGATAAGTCCGTTGTGCTCTGCGAATCCACCGGTCTGGAAGACTTCGCGTACTCTCGAACTCTGTCGACGATCTGAGCGGCTTTAGAAGATTCGGAGGCAATGGCTTCAATGCCTTGGCTCACGATCGGATCGAACGTCTTTTGTTCACCGTACATCTTGAGGCCGTTTGCGTAATTCACAACAGTCGACAAAGGCTGCTTGAGTTCGTGCGCGAACATGTGCGAGAGCTGGGATAGGATGCCGCGCTTTTCCATTTGGCTTAAGCGCTTCAGAGAGTTTCTCGCGACTTCGGCGACTCGGTCCCGCTGATCGATGGCTTCTCTCAGTTCGGCCGTTCTTTGGAAGACCAAAGAGTTCGAACGATAGATGTGGAAGAGCACGCCGAGAAGCAGGGCAAGCGCCAGAAAAACTTCCGTTTTGTACTTCTTTATGAAAACCCCAACAGAGAAAGGTTCCGGCCGATAAGGTCCAAGCTCCAATTTTTTGAAGAGCTGGAGTACGGACCGGAAATCATTAGCGATGCCCCAAGAGGCGCCGTCCGGCATCTTCGGCATTGTCAGAAGGCTGACCGTGAAGTTCTTAACGACCTCAGGCGAAGCGTCCGGAAACGACGAGAACACAAAGTCCGGATAGAGCGGGGAAGAACTCTTGCAAGCTAGAGAAGTCTTTTCTTCGTCAATGACCTTGAAGAGATGTGCGTTCGAGAGGTTTTCTAGTTCGCAGGTCGGAATGACGGCGGCGTCTGCTTCGTCTGAAAGCAGATACGAGTAGACGTCCGGATAACTGTACTTCGTACTGAAGAGGTGCGGCTGATCTTCTTTAGCTCTGATGCGATCGGCAAGTTTTCCTTTGGCACCGAGCCAGCCGGAAAGCGAATCGATGTCTCTCGTGACGAGACGCTTCTTTCGGAGATCTTCCATTCGATTGAGGTCATTGCGATCCGTTAGCGCGATGATGGTTGAACCGATGGATTCCGATGCAGTCTTTGCTCGAGCGTCGTGGCGCGTGGCAATTTGTCTTAAACCTGCAGATGACGGATCAAACGAAGCATAGAAGCCGGCCGAAGAAATCAAGAAGCTGAAGTGTTCTTTTTTGATGTCTTCAGGCGACTCATGTCCTGAAATTTCCTTGGTGACGATCTTGTACTGAGGAAGCACCTTGCGCAGATGATCCAAAGTCGGCGCAAAAGTGTTAACGAAAAACAGCGGGTCCTCAGTGAAGAGGACAGCAATCCTGACTTCCGCACGGTGGTCGGCGGAATGAGCTGTCCATGGTGTGCAAAGGACAGCCGAACAAAACAAGAGTGTCAGGAGTTTTCGGAACAATTTTTCTTCTTCGGTTTGAGGATTCGTGGATTATTTTAGCTTTTAGGACAGGTTGGATAATTCGGTGAAATCCTGAGGATAGACGTTGAGCTATCTAAAAAGTCGTGGAAACCAAGCCGATCATTAGAATAAAAAGAAGAATAGATTGAGAAGCAAAGATGAGACAGAGCCGAATCCAAAACTTGTCCTTAGGCACATCAGATTTTTCCGCACTAAGACAATTTGACGAGATCTATGTGGATAAAACCGAACTTATCTATGAGCTCGCTTCTCAAAAAGCCAAGTATTTGTTTGTCCGTCCTAGAAGGTTCGGCAAGTCGCTATTGATTTCCACTTTCGAGTCCTTGTTCAAGCATGGTCTAAGAGACTTCAAGGGCCTGGCGATTGAGAAGCTATGGGTTGAAGAGGCAAAACCTCTTGTGGTGAGACTCGACTTTTCTGAGGCGAAGTATTTTTCCTCGCCGGAAGAGTTTTCTGAACGATTAGCTTCGCTTATCGTCAGAAACTTCTCCCGTGTCGGCTTTAGTTATGTCCCCGGCTCGGCAGAAAGCATTTTCCATCAGTGGTCTGCATGGTTGAAGACGCTGAAGAACGATTCTTTGGTTCTCCTTATAGATGAATATGACTCGCCGCTGACATCTTGTCTTGGCCAGGAAGAATTGTTCGCAGCAGTCAGAGAGCAACTCTCAAAGTTCTATGCAGTGCTAACCGCCAATGAGCAAGTCTTACGATTTGTCTTTGTTACAGGGATTATTCGGTTCAATGAAGTTTGTCTTTCTTCTGAGTTTGACCGTTTCACGGACCTTTCTTTGGATCCTCGTTATGGTTCGTTAGTTGGTTTTACACGGGGAGAGGTTGAAGGTTATTTTGAAAATTTTCTTGCAAAGGCCGCGAGAGAACTTTCTATAAGTAGAAACGACCTTATGAAGCAGCTTGCTGCACAATCCGGCGGGTATTGTTTTGAAGAAACAGGACGTACAAAAGTCCTGGCTCCCTGGTCACTGCTCAATTTCTTCGCATATCCATCAAGAGCTTTCCTTGCTTATTGGTTCGAAACCGGAGGCGCAGTTTCACTTCTGAAATGTCTCAAAACTCAAGCGGTTAAGGCGCCGGAAGAGTTTTCAAGAGAAAAGAGAATTTCTCGTTCGGAGTTGCTCGGAGTTTCAGGCTCTTTGTCCGATATCGCTTTCCTCACTCAAGCTGGTTACTTAACAATCAAAGCACCGGAGCCCGGAGAAACTTTTCTTCTCGATTATCCGAATTTAGAAGTTAGACGCTCCATGGCTCTGCTCTACACAGAGCAACTTTTGGACGGAAGGGTTCCGGGGCAGGTCGGTGCAGGACCTATTGTTGAGGCGTTAAGCGAAGGCCCTCTCGAGTTCGTGGTTTTTGTCCTGAATCAATTTTTCCTAGCGATTGATTGTCAGAAGTATCTTGTCAAAGATGAAGCTACCTTGCGGGCCTATGTGCAGGTTTATTTTTCGGCTGCCGGGTTAGAAGTTGAAGCAGAGCCTGAAGACGACCGTAGAAACGAACTGAAAGTTAAGGTCGGTGGGCGGGAGTGGATATTTGATTTCCGTATCGTTAAAGCTCTGAAAGATGCGTCAGAACATAATGTTGACGCGGATAAACACATGGAAAAAATACATCCCAGAGATCAGGATGACCGAAGAGACTCGAGGAAAGTCAGGCTTGTTTTCGCAACTGGCGCAAGACAATTCGTTCAGTGGTTAGAAGATTAGAAACTTTGAATCATCACAAGCCTATAAGCCTTTGAGATTTAGAGTGATTTTATGGCTCTTTATTTAAGCGATTGCTTTCACTTTTCCCAAACAGGCTTTAATCCCATCAACTTCTGCCGGCGATCCAAGATTTCTTTATCTCTTTCCGGTTCAAAAATTGATTTGGAGCAAGCATCGAAGACATCAGGCGAAAGTGAAATGATCTTGTTATCAACGCGGCAAAGCAAATAGCTATGCAAGGCTTCTAAAACCAGTTCAGCAGGACTTTTACCTTCTTTCTCGGATAACTCAGAAAGCATTGCGGTGTCCGTATCGCTCAATTTCAAAGTAATGGTTTGGGACATTTTTCGGCTCCTTGCTAGGAAAGATACTCCATTTTGATTCTTCCTGTTGAAGTCAGAAAAGGTCAATTTTTCATACACAACGGACCAAATGGTTGGGGATTTTAGGTTTGTGTTTAGAAAAAGGCCATTTTCTAAACACAAAAGTGGTTTCCAGCTACTTTGTGTTCAAAAAAACGCTAATTTCTAAACGCAAAGGTCTTTTCTGAGTGCTTTGTGTTCAGAAAAACGCTAGTTTCTAAACACAAACTAATTGGCCAATGACTTTGTGTACTGAAAAAAGTGAAATTCCGGTCAAAACAAGAAGCTCCATTGAAGGAATAAACTGATTATTTAAAATCTGATTATTAAAAATTCAATTATTGAAAAATAAATAAGATGCTGAATCCTTTCGTTGTTGGAGCTTATATTTCTCCGGAATTCTTTTGTGGTCGATCAAAGGAGACCAAAGTTCTAGAGGAGTGCATTCGTGAACGCAAGAATGTTGTCCTGCATTCGGCGAGAAGGTTAGGCAAGACTCATCTTATCGAACATGTCTTTCGCAGAGCCAGCTTCAAAGAAGAATTCGGGTGTCTTTGCGTTGATGCCGGTGTTTGCGGAAGTCTCAATGAATTTGCTTTTGTTCTGATTAACGGTATTTTCCGATCGCTAACAAGAGATAGGAGCAATTTTGACAAGTTTGCCGGCCTCTGTCGAAGACTCGGGTTGAGCATGACTATGGGTTCGAGCTCTGAGGTAGTATTGCCTTCTTTTAGCTTAGTTTGGATGCGAGAGCCGGAAAAGGTAATTGAAGAATCCTTTTCATTTCTTGAAGACTTTGACAAGAAGGTTGTATTAGCAATTGACAGTTTTGAAAAGCTGGCATCCTTCAAAGATGTCAATGGAGCAAGAGCATTAGGAAAGATAATCGAAAGCCATTCGAGCGTTCGAATGATTTTTTCAGTTTGTGAGACACAAGGCTGTTCTGCACAGTTTCTCGACAAGCATCGTGTTGTCTTCAGAAGCTCAGAGCTGATTCACTTGAGACCTATCGAGTTCAGTGAATATTGGTCCTTTGCAAGAAGTAAGTTTCAAAAGGCAGGAAAAAGGATTTCTTCTGAGATCTTCGAAAGCATCTACTCAAAATTTTCCGGAGGCACTGGACCGATTCAGTTGGTTTTGAATAGACTTTTTGCAGAAACTCCTAAGAACTGTTCTGTTAAGACTGAAATTTTGGACAACGTCATTAATTCCATCGTTGTCGAATACTCTGTCTTCTATAAAGAGGCTCTTTCGAGACTAAGCTTCAACCAGAAGTGTTTGGTTATTGCCGTTGCCAGGGACGGTTCTGTCGAAAACCCGTCGTCTTCAGAGTTTGTAACTAGGCATAGCTTGGCTTCGGTTAGCAGTGTGCAATCGTCAGCTCGAGCTTTGCTTGGGCAAAGCATTCTTTATAAGGATGCCAGCGGGATACGTATTGACGATGATTTTTTCAAAGAATGGCTAAGGAAAGAGTATTTCTAAGGGTGAGTTATGAAAATGACCGTTTTTCCAAGTATCGGTGTAGCTTTAGGCATTGCGTTTTCGGTCTTCTTTGCACAAGAAGCGATAAGCGCTGAGAAAGCTCAGCGGCTTTGCCTTGTTAATTCGCCTTCGGAAGTCATTGCTTGCCGCCGAGGTGATTCTTTGTATTACCAGCAGCCGGGCCTCGTACATGGAAAATATCTTCTGGACTTTGCTGCTCAATTTTGCGACACAAACTACGAGATTAATATTGAGTTTCCATACGTACTTTGTGTGTACTCAGGAGTCAAAGAAAAAATTAGCGCCCAAGAAGTGCGTAGAAAAGAAATTGAAAGCAACACCCTTTTGGCTTTGCGAAAGGTTGGGAATGAATTAGATAAGCCTGGGGCCGGATGGAAACAAGTTTCTTCAGACGATGAGAGACGTGTTTTGATTACGTCTCAGGGCAACGGTTCTATCATTCAAGACGGCGACGAGGTTACGATTAGAGCTCGCTATCCTGGGAAAGACGGAAAGCCGGAAAAATTTGAGGAACTGAAGACGTTTTTGGTAACGAAGGGCTCCAATGGCCTTAGAGGTATGAGACAGGGAAGTTCATTGATCATTGCGTCTAACGGTAAAAAGAAAATTTTTGAGTTTATTGAAATACTGTCGGTAAACAAACCTTCGCCTTAAAAACAATGGCGCTACGAATAGTGCTTCTTACAACGAAGTGGTTTGGTTTAGCGGGTAACGGTCAACATTAACCCATAAACAGTAACTTCAGGACGACAAGACAAAATCAAGTTTTTGCAAGCAGCAAAATGCGCACCAGTAGTTAGGACATCATCAAACAAAACGATCTTATTCTTGCAAATGGAAAGTCTTTCCTCATTAATGCTCAAGTTGGCTTGGATTAGTTGAGAATCCCTGGGGCCGCTGGAATAATGAGTTTTCTCGCTCAACTGTTTGAAACAGAATAAATTTTGGATGTCAGGCGAACAACTACTACCTTCAAGAATTTCTGCAAGAAGCGAGTTGTAATCGTAACTGCCAACGCAGTTGGATCGAGGTATTGGAACTATTGTGATTACTGATAAGTTTGTCCTTCCAAGGAACCACTCAAGAATTCCCGAAGCCTCACGCAACGATTTTTGTCTATATTGATAATGTGGGTCGTCAGGTGTTTTTTTCAAATTGCAAATGAGGCTTGAAGCAGGCGTATAACCCATCAAGTAAACAGGATCATAAAACTCCCAATAGTAAATCTTATCTTCTTCTTGGAGAAAAGGCCGAGAGCCTTCAAATTTTGACCAACGGAAATTTCGGCTCACGCTTTACTCCCAAGATTTTTGAAGATGTCATCCATGTCTTTGACTCGGTAAACTTTTCCGGCAAATTTCGGATTATTCAAAAATCTCTCAGGCCAGCTAAGACCTTTTTCAAAGCAGTTATTTAAGATAAAGAGCTTCCTATTTTGTTCCATTGCCGCACGAGCTTGAATTAATGTCCCAGAGGTTTCTCCGGCTTCAACAATTACGGTGGCCAAAGATAAGGCGGACATTGTTTTATTTCTTTCTGGAAAGAAGAAACGGTTGGTCCTAGGAGTATTTTTTCTGTAATAAAGAATCGGAACCTGACTTAGAAGAAGATGCTTCCGCGCTATGAGATTTTGGAGTTCTCTGTTGGAGGCAGGATAATTTTCGGTAATGGCGGTTCCAATTACACCAATTGTGGTTCCACCTTCCTCTATGGCAGCTGTGTGTGCAGCAGTGTCAATACCTTCGGCTAAACCGGAGATGATAGTGAAACCTTCTCGTACAAGTTCTTTGGCAAGTCGCCTTGCTCTTAATTTACCTTTTTCACTCGCTTTCCTAGAACCTACAATTGAAATGCCCTTAGAAAAAAGTAAGTTCAAATTTCCCAAAAAATAAAAACATTTAATTGGGTCTTTGGCATCAAGAAGGGTTAGAGGAAAGTTGGCAGTATTTGCAAATTGAAAATTAAAATCAACGCCCTTCGCTTGGGAAATAACTTTTAGCTCAGCCAGCGCTTCTTCGGCTTTTTCTCGTCGAGTGAGCTGGGTAAAACTTTCGATGTTATTTTCTTCAATATACTTATTGAAGTTTTTAAAAGAAAAATAGTCCTTCTCGTTCCAAAAGGCTTCAAAACTCCCCATTTCTAACCGAGGGGAGAGAATTTGGAAATCTTTCGACGAATCAAATAAATCTCTTTGGACCATACAGAACAGGAAACGATTTTTCCTTCCACAACAAAAGCTAAAGAACTGATAGAAAATTGTATATTTTTTTTGAAATCCGTAGGAACATTTTAGGCATTGATTGGGTTGCTTCAAATGCAAACTGACAAGACAATGGGATCGTATTACGATAAGCAAAAACAGAAGTTCGTATGTCGAATTTGATTTGCGCACAATCCACTTTAAGTGACCGATGCCAGACTACGATCCCCGAAGTCATGAGGAATGTTATGAATTTAAGCAAGGAGGACAAACTTGTTTACTCGTTTGATCCAGACGGGATGGTCGTAATCAGCAAGTTCACTAGTTGTGAAGACGGTCAGGTCTTGAATAACTTTTTAAATTTTCTCGCCAAGGACATAGAAAATTCTCCTCAGAACTTAGTTCCTATAACAGTTGAGAAGTTGATGAAAATTTCTTCTCTCGTAGAAGACATTAAGATCGATCTTGAGACTCCATTGGATGCAGACGAAGATGAATGAAAAGTCTTCTTGGACGATTTTCTTTCACCCGGCCTTTGAGAAACAATTTTCTTCTCTGATAAGAACTTTAGGAATAGAAGATTAGTTTTCTTTTTTTGCATGCTCGTTTTCTATTCGAGCTTCTCGGTAGCCAAGTCCGCCTGCAAGAGAATTAAGGAGGATTGTGCTCATTCCTCTTTGTTCATTTTGGTAACCAGCTGAAGAATCGTTAATACGCTCTTGTCTTAACTCAGTCATTGCACTCTGGTTCATAATTCCAATTGCGTTTGCCTCCTCCTGTACTTCAAATTTCTTATTAAAATCTTTCAATTCCGCGTTTAATGAGGACGTGGGAAAAGAGGCGTCTTTGGCTTTGTTTTTTAGCAATTTTGCTTGTTTGCCGATGACTACTTCTCCTTTATGCTGCAAAGCAGATAAGGAGTTTTCTCCTTGGCGTTTAACGGCGTTTAGTCCGAGACCGGTTTCTTGTATTTGTCCGGGACCTAAGTGACGGACATCCGCAGCACGGTCGTAAGAATCTGCGGCAGCTGAAGCGCCTAAAAATTCTCGCTTATCAGAAGAATCGAAGAGAGCTTTAAGGTGAGATTCTGCAGACAAGTAGTCTGAAGACAGTAATTTCTGCATAACCAAGATGTCGTTGTTGACGGCAGTTTGACTCGTTCCGCTTAGGTTCTCTGACTGAGATCGGGAAGCGGAGAAAGTCTCAGAAAGCATTCGGCTTTGGTCATTAGAGATGCGATAGGCTTTATCCAGAGCAGCCGAGAAGTTTTCAGCGGCTCGGCGCATTTCATCATTTGAGGTCGAGGCGGCAATTTCTTTCGCTGTGCTCTTGAGCGCATGGTAGGCTTCAGCTTTCTGACGCTGGGTAGCGGAGCTTTGAGAGCCTGTTGCAGTGTCTACGAACTGCTGAGCAGTTTTTGCCTCCAGCCCGATTCCCATTCCTGCAACTTCAGCAGCTCCACGAAGATGAGATATCGCATTTTGTATATGGCGTGCAACCGGTTTTCTTCCGGATTCTTTGGCTTGCGTGGGAATGGCTCCCAGTAAAGCCGGACTTTGAGCAACGGCTAGGTTTACATTCTCAGGCGAAGCCGAAGATGCAGCCTTGGCATCTTTGGTCGCTTCCTTAGCAGCATCTGTTGAGAATTGAGCTTCTCCGCCTCCGGCTTGAAGTTTCGCGCCGCTCGTGAATGACAAGTTCTCGGAATTAGATAAGCCTCTGGATACGGTTGAAGATTCTCCTGAGCTCTTCGAATAAGAAGATGAAGACGAACCGGAGGTTGACTGACCGGCACTCAGGCGTTCGGACAATCCTTGACTCATTGCTCGAGCAAATTCTCGGCTGACTGCATTTGAAGAAGAGGCAGCCGATGAGAGAGAAAGGGCCTGACTCTCAGAAGCAGTCAAAGTTGTTGCGGAAGAGGAGGCAGTTCCTGTCGTGCGGCTATGCGTTAATGCACCGGAAGAAGTAATACCGAGATCAATGGAGGTTCGGGCCATTTCTGTTACGGTTCCGGTCTCATCTCTAGTGACGGAGCCATAAGCTGTCTGAGATTTAGAAGCATAAGGATCACTCCAAGAGGAAGAAAGATCGGATTTATTTGCGGAAGCCGAGTTCATGGATGTATTTCCCATAGAGATGTTTCCGGCATTGAAGTTTCCGGCTGCCGCTTGAGCGGAGGCGCCGGAAGAAGCGCCTTGAGCAGGCGCCATTAAACCTGTGGCCATCGAGACAAATGCCGTATCACTGCCTTTGGCAAGTGCAAAGGCAATCAGAGGGATCAAAAGCATGATGCTTCCGGCAATGGCTTGAGAAGTGGCGCCGGCTTCACGAATGATTCCGGCTGCCAGCAAAGTACTTCCGCCGAACTCGGTGGCAATCCGATTCATCGGATTGGCGTCTACGGAAATCATCAGATAGTTAGCAACGGAGAGGAGCGGCGCCCACAGCTGGAACCAAATCAGCAATACAAAGAACGATCTAAAAACCGCTCCGGCAGCGCTTCCTGCCGCTACCATCAAAAGAAGCATTAGAGGGAAGGCGGCAATGACGATGAATTCCACGCAGTTGCGAATCTTAGGAAGACTGTGTTCCGCCAAACGCGCCAAGGTGCGGTAATTGATTTCGGACGTGAGATTGGCTTGAGAAGCGGAATATTTAGCGGCGAGATCAAGCGGAGCGCCGGCCTGTGCGGCAATGGATGCCATGCCTCGCGGAAGGGCTGTGAGCATGACGGAATGCTTGAGGCTCTGTTCCAAGGAACGAGAAACACCAAGCAAAAGCGCTTCGCTTTGCGGAAGCGTGCGTCGAATGACATCGGCGGGATCAATTCTTTCCGGTACTAAGACGGTACCGAGGCGCTTAGACAAGAAGTCGAGTTCAACGGTATTGAGATGCTGTTCGAGGTTTTGGAGCGCCTGATCGCATCGTTGGACGGTGCCGTCGGAAGAGACGGAAGAGCGTGCCGGATTGATCCAGCCGTCTTTGGAAATCGTGGCCCAAATGTCGCCGGAGTGGCTGAGTTCTGCCGCTTTATCGGAATGATCCAAGAGCTCCGGTCCGATGCAGTCGGCAATAACACGATCCGTTAAAGCACGGCCTTCCGGTGTGACGGGGCCGGCGGCTAAAAGACTATTTAAGGCGCGCTGAGGATAGACTAAGCCGAACTTAGAGAAGCGTTCAGCATCCGGCAGAGAGAAAGCAGTTTCGAAGCTTTCGGTGAGAAAGTGTCCGATTTTAGAAGTGGCGGACGCAAAGAATCCCACACCGAAAGGGACGTTGCTTACGACATAAACGTCAGCGCTCCGTTCGTCGTGTATAGCGACATCTACTTTAGGGACGAGCATTACAGAGTAGAACAAGACAGCAGCAAAAAGATAAACCTTTGAAGCCAATCCCTGCCACTTCAGTAGGGCGCCGGTGAGCGTGACGAGGAAACCGGCAAGAACGGCTGTTTTAAGCAGGCCTTCGTAGGAACTCCCGGAGCAAATCGAAACCAAAGCTTCGAATAAGTCTCTGATTTGGCCTCCGTTCCAGTAGGCGTAATAGTCCATCACCATTAGAGGTTTTCTCCGAAGGAAAGGTTGGCCGCTAAGTCAGCGGCTAAGGCGCCTTTGACACTTCTTTCCAAGTGTTCAATCTGCGTAATGAAAGAGTGGGCTCGGCTCATTTGCTGAAAGACCGCATCGCTGCGCGATGCGATGTCTTTGCGAACTTCATCGATTCTCGCCTCAATGACTTTTAGGTGTTCGGCGGCAATGACGCCGGTCTGAGACGCAGAAGAGGCAGAGGCTGCGGCTTTGATGTCTAAAGACAAACGATCCATGGCTCGAATGACGGCTTCAAAAGCGGCTGCTTCGACATAGATGCGCATGATGTCCTGAGAAAAGCCTAAGTAACGATGAGACGCGGTGGCATTGATCAGACGGATTAAGGGAATCGTAGAAGACGAAGCTAAAAGCAGCATGTCGGCTTCGGAGACCAGGTTAGGGTCACGGCGCAGGATGGAGTTTCTGTAGTTAGAGGCTGCCTTCATGAATTCGTAGGGAAGATTGACTTCATCGAGCGTGGTCTTTTTAACCGTTAAGCAGCGATCATCTCCGTCTTCTTCGACACAGCGGAGACGGAAGGCTTCGCTTTCTAAGACCTGGGTATCGGGACGTCCGAAAAGAAATCCCACTAAGTCCTGTCCGGCAATCGGGATGGCGCGGGTGACGGTATCTTTGCCGCTGCCTTCTCGGACATAAATGACGGTGCCGACGAGCGTCATCATGAGTTCTTTGAGCTCTTTGCTGTAGGAAGCATTAAAGCTGCCTCCGGAGAGCAGGGACCATGTGAGATTTAACTCCGGCGCATCGACCACATTTCCGCCGGAATCTTTACGGGTCGGCGCGTAATCCAAAACAGCGGCGCCGTCTGTGCGGGTCTTCGCATCGGCTTCCGAAGCATCGGAAACAATACCTGATGCCCGCAAAGCATTGCGGGCATCAAAGCCTGTCTTTTGAATCCATTGTTCTGCGCCGCTCATCTTTAAGAGGTTTTGTGCAGAGGTGCAGGAGTCCTGGAACATGTTGGTGTACTGACGGATCATGTCACGGAAGCTGGTGACTTGTTCATTGAGGTCGGGTGCTAACGACTGAAGGGCAAGCTGAAAAGCTAAGCCCGGAAGGGCGGTTCCGATGTTGCGTAAGAAAGCGACGAATTCTTCTCGAGACGGAATGCCGAAGGCGCCAAGAAATAAGTCAATGCCTCCGCATCCTGCTGAGAGCGAAGGCGGCGTGAAGTAAAAAGCATTGAAGTCTTTGCGAGGGGCGCGATAAACAAATCCTCCGCCTGTGACGGTATTCATGCCGGAAGACTGATAGACACCTGCCGGTGTGACATTTCCTTGATAAGAACCTGCGGCGGAATAGAAGTCTTTCATGAAGCCTGCGGAAGCGTCCGCAGTAAAGAGAAAGGTACTTAACGCCAAGGCGGAGAAAAGTTTAGTGAATTTATGGTTCATGGCTGAAGAAGATTAAAGGGACGGAGGGGCGCCGAGCGTTGTTAAGACGGAGTTAGTAAAGGCGTCAGAGGTAGAAAAATTTGTGGTCTTTTGCACAGAGTTTGCGGCTTGTGCGCCGCCGAAAAGCGATTCTCCGGGCTTGCTTAAGGCGAGCGTCTGGATGCGGCTTAGCATGTCTTCGAGCGAAAGGACGCCTGAAGACACTAAGTAAGAGGCGGATTGATCGCGTTTAACCATGAAGAGGGCGGGTACACGATCGAGGCCTAAGCCGTTCGTTAAAAGCTTGGAGACACCGTTGTCGGGGAGCGCATCCGGGGAATGATCATTAGAGGAACCGTCAAGGGATACGGCAAGGACTTCAAAACCGAGGGTCTCTTTGAGCTGTTTAACCAGAGGAGACTGCAAGGCGCAGAAGCGGCAGTCGGAGCGGTAGAAGTACATTAAGCCCCAGTCTTGAGCGATCTGAGGAATCTGCTCTTTGCGAGTTTGGTTTCTGTCTTCCTTTAAAGAGACTTGGGCGAAGTTTGCGGCCGGATTAAGGGTTGAAAAATCAAACTGCGGGTTCTGCCAAGAAACCCGACGGTTCATGTCGGTAAAGAGGGCGGCTTTTTCTTGAACGAAATGGTTGACCTCTTGGAAGGCTAAGACATTGGCTTCGGTCGGAAGAAAGGTCGCGTTCTCCAGTCGTTTGGTGTATTCGGCTCTAAGTTCTGCCGCGCTTAGGATTAAAGAGAGATCTTTAGGCGCATTAGGATCCGGGACTTTCTTCTTTAATTCTTCGGGCGGGTAGTAAAGAAATCCACGGTCTTCAGAGTTCCAAACGTCTTCATCCCAAAAGGAAGCGGCGAGCGACGCAGGCGCAGCGAGCGTTAAGGCCAGTGATAAAAGCAGATAAAGATTTTGTGGTCTTTTGCACATAATTAGATGTTAGTTTTTAAGATTCTTAGAGGGAGCTTTAGGAGGCGAGGGACGGTTGGGCGCTGTCGGAGTACCCGTGAAGTTAGGGTCGACAACGTGTGAAGAGCCCACGGACGGCGACACATAAGCGCCTAAGTTTTTATCGACCAAATTCTTGGTATGGGCCGTTCCTCGGTCTTGGGCGGCAGCAGAATTGAGTTCGTTCTTTTGGACGATTAAGGCTGCGAACTCAGACAAGTCCATTGCGTCAAAATCCAGGCGTTCGAGTTCGTCTTGGGTGAAGCCTTCGCACTGAGGATTCTGAGCCGAGCCCCAGCCTTTGCCCAACTGAGGACGACCTTGTTCCTGAAGGATTCGGGCAAGCGGCGAGTTGTAGCAGCAGTAGCTTTCTTTTCTTTCGACGCAGGTGACGACTTTCTTGGAACAGTAAGTTCCGACATAGTGGCAGAGCTTCTGGCCTTTCTTGAGCATTAAGGTTTGCTCTTTAGGTTCGCACTGGAGATAGTCCAATGCGATTTGGAGGGCAACGGACATGGCGAAAGAGGCGGGGTCAAACGTGAAATACATTTGGCCGCCTTGGAGCGTCATTCCGAAACCATAGAAAGAGAGCGACGGATTGTAGATACCGCTCGTTGCATCGCCGTAGAGCATATTCAAGATGCCGGAGGTAGCGTCAGAAGCCGACAAGACGTCATAAACGTAGGGGCTTCCGATGTATTTGACGGTTTCTACCGTCACGTCTCCGGCAAAGCTCATTGCTTTGCCGAACGCAGACGAATTGGCTGTTCCGGCTTTAACTTTGGTATCGCAGCAGGAGAAGCCTAAGACTTTCTTGGAGCATTCATCGACTTCTCCGTTAAAGAAGCGGCCGTTGTCGTAGTCGCCGTAAAGGGCGCCTTGACGAGCGGTCTCGAGTATCGTGATCACTTTAGAGAAGTCGGAGTCGGCCGGATCGCCGGAGCCCTCGCAGATGCCGTCCAAGCATTCGGCGGGACGGCAGATGGTTTCTGTGACGGCAGACCCTTCTTTTTCTACACAGCGGTAAGTGTGGGCAGTGGTTAAGCATTTGCCTTGGTCATCGACCGCAATGCATTCGGAGGAGACTTTGACGCAGTCTTTATCGGCCTCGAACTTTCCGCAGTCATTTTTCGTCTCTCCGGAGCCGCCGGTTCCGGCGCTGCAGACATAAGTGTGTTCATACTTCCAGCAGTCCTTATAGACCGGCACGCCGTTGATGATCTTTTCTGCCGGGCCTTCCACACATTCAGTTCGAAGTACCGCGCAGGCAGGATGATCTTTAAGAGGGAGGCAGGTGTCAGACGGCTCAATGGCGCCGATAACAATGTTTGAATCGATGATGTCAGCGCCGGGGGCGGAGATTTCTGAGTCACCTTTGCAGAAGATTTCCTTTTTATAAGCAAGACACTTCGGACCGTCGCGTTCGATACAGGTCGATTTACGGACTTCGCACTCGGGAAGTTTTTCTAGGGCTTCGCAGGCGTTTTCGTTGAGAGATTGGGTGCAGTTATAGATATATTTGCGCTGGATGCATTCGCCTTTATCGTTGGTCTGCATGCAGGAGTAGCTTGACGCTTTGCAGGTCATGCCCTCGGTTGCGGTTTTACAGGCCAATAGATCAAACCCCGGCTTGGAGGGCGTGCCTTCAGGCGTAATGTCATCGCCTTCAATCGGATCGGTATTGACGCAATGGAATTTCTGCGAGTATTGAGCACATGCCCCGTCGGCGCCAATTCTTTCGCAGACTTTTTCTCCGACGGGCTGGCAGCCTTTAGAAGCGAGAACTTGACAGCTGTTGGAAGCGCCTGCGGCAGCGCAGGCAAAAGCCAATTCTTTTCTCCAGCATTCTTTATAAACCGCGACGCCATTAATGATGCAGGTTTCCGGACCTTCAACACACTTTTCTTCTGCGATATAGCAATCAGGATTATCTATGAAGCTTGAACACGCAGAAGTGTCCGTGCCGGAAATGACGGTGTGAGAAAAATCTAAGATTTCGATGTTCTCGGTATCTTTGGCTTCTTCCGAACAAACGTAAGTACTGTTCCAGGACATACACGTGCCCGTAAGATCGTAACTTAAGCAATCCGCTTTTGTTTGACGGCAGCCGGGCGTGTTTTGAAGGCCTTTGCAGAAGTCAACGGTAGACGACTCCGTGCAATGACGCGTTGTCTGATAGTTCCAGCATTCCCGCCAAACTTCTACGCCGTTAATAAATTTGGAACCCGGACCGTCGACAAAAACTTCCGGGCCGTCCGTGCAGGCCGCGCTGACTGTTGCTGAAGTCAACAGCATCAAAAAGGGAAGAAGGAGCATTAAAGGGCGAGAAATCATGAGTCAAACTCCACGACTTTGCCGTCGGCGCTGACGCATGACATCCGCCATTTGTCTAAAGAGACATCATTGGCGTTTTTCTGAAAAGAAAAACGCTTGGAGATCGACCCTGAATAATCCCATTTGCCCGGCCGCGTGTAGATATCCATCTTGATTTCTACCGTACAGTTCACGCCGGTACAGCGAGTTTGTCCCGTCCAGACGCCTTTACAGTTAGAGAAGAAATGTTCGCTTTGAAAGTCCTCCGCCTGTATATCAAAACCGAAGTTAGCGGAATTTTTAACGTTGGTTTCTATACGAAGTTTTGGGATAAGATCGTTAGAACACTGGTATTTGAGTTCAATGACGTCTCCGCCGTTGCAGGTGTCTTTGCCTAAAGAGGAAGAGGTCTCGGAAGCAGCTTCAAAGAATTTGCCGATTTCGCATCCCGCATAACCGACGACTTCCAAGTAACGGTTGCAGCGGAAGGTGTTTTGTGTGAACTGCTGTGTTTTACAAAGATACCGGTAAGTGCTTTCGATTTTGACGGTTTCTCCGGCGTGACAAGTTTGGAGCGGCGCATGAAGACAGGTGTAGTCCTGGCTTGTCTCGTTGTAATCGGCCAGACACTCGACGGTCAGTTTTTTACCGGTTCGGGCAATACATTCAAAGAGCGTCGAGACGTCGAGCTTTTCCGTCCAGCCTTCAAAGCAGGACTGAGCCGTGCTTCCCACGGTGGTTTCTTCGCAGACAGCGAAGTCTGTCTGTGGGGGACGCGTTGTCGTAATGGTTTCGCAGATTTCTCCTCCGTTGGGCGGAAGATCAGGAACTTTATTTAAGAGATGATCGCGATCCGCCAAGATATTGTCGAAGTCGGATTCCTCCCATCCCGGCCGGGAATGTGTGTCGTAAATTACTTGAACTGCACGGCAGTCCATAGAAGTTTGCGACAAACATCCGTCGGCTTTAGAAGAGCCGGGTGTTAAGAGATTACCTTGTCCTTTGGCAAACAGGTCTTTAAGTTCCGATACGTCTGCGCCGTATTCCGGAACGGTGCCGGAAGCAGAGCTCTCGGTGAGGATGTCTTTGATCGACAGCTTGGCCGCTTCTTCTTTAGCGGCATCCATAGCAGACTGTTTATCGTAAGCTGCGACTTGGACGCTAAAGAGCATTAAAAGGACAGAGCTGAATAAGGCTCGAGAAAAAATGTTGGGCATTACGGTCGGTTCCCAAGTTTGGCGCGAAGAGCGCGGGCCGCTTCCCCTATGGAATCTGCCCTGTCTGTTAAACGGTCTAAGGCATAACCAATGGTTACGTCTCCCGGAATAACGACAGCCTTTGTGCTTTCTGCGCATCCGCCAGGAGAAACGAGGGCTTCTTCTTTGACGATTAAAGCGGGAACCTGACGAATATTGAATTCGCTGAATATTTCCGGGTGGAGCTGAACATCAGCGCCGGCATCGATTAAGGGCTGAAAGGCCGCAAGCGACTGAGGATTAAGCAGCGGCAATTTAGTATCGCTTTGACTTTTGGAAGGCGGCACACCGCGGAAGACCAAAGGGATTCCGGCATCTTTAGCATCTCGAGCCAAACGCTCCAGAGAGGCCTGAGGCATCGACAGCGAGACGGCAGCGTAGGCACGAGGAAGCGGCGTTTGTGCAGAGGCAGCTTGGTCTCTTATTTGCTCGGAAAGATGAGAAGAAGCTTCGAGCACGTCTTCGATCGTCCATGTCTCTGAAGCTGTAAAACCGACAAGCGGTAAAGAAAGTGACACGCTCAGAAGGAATTTGAAAAAGTATGATTTATTCATAAATAGAATTTTGAATTAGTGTGATTAATTCAAAAGGTTTTGATCATTAAAGGGTGAGCAGAGGATGAGTGATTGAAAAAGTAAGTGTTTTTCAAAAATATACTTTGAAAAAGTATGGCTATTTCAAAATTAACTCGGCTGGATGCCTGCGCCTTGGCAGCAGTCACGCTTACGGTAGATGAGATAAGCAGCGTCTTCGGCGCCGGAAGCCCAGGTTTTGCCGGAATGCCAAAGGGAAGTAGAAGCACCCATGGGATAACAGCATCGTCCGTCCCGCTTACCGGTGGTGCGCGCCGGATACATCATCTGAGTGCGATAGACGCGTTTGTCCATGATCGGCTCAAGGTAAGGGCCGCATTGGCCTTTTTCTCCGTAAGCGGCCCATTGAAGGCCGGAGCGATGAAGCTTCATCGTGAAGCGGGCGACAAGCAAGGAAGAGGCTTGAGGAAAGTGAACATGAGATCCGACCCAGCCGGTGAGCGGGAAGATTCCGCCGTGACAGCCTGCGCACCAATAAAGTTCAGACACCGGAAGGGAAGAAGTTGCCGCCACACAGTCAGCGGCGCAGGCTGCGGCAGCGGCCGGATTGGCAAAGAGCGATGCATCAGGGTTTAAGAAGAAAGTCGTGACCGAGTCATCCCAAAGAGGATCGAGTTCGGTCATGTAGGCCAAGTCCCAAGCGGATTGTTCCAGACATTTAGTGTCAAGGAGAACTTCAAGAATAAAAAGCCAAGGCGTGAAGTACCAGTGGACTTGATAAAAGGACGTGCGCTGACCCGATGTCGACTTATTCGGAGTCCGGCCGTGCGCCGGGGCTCTTAAGCCGACGTTCAACTCCATTCCGCCGAGAGAAGGAAAACAGTACGGTGTGCGGACAACTTCAGCGGTTCGCAGCGGCTCCCAGAAAGACATATTCAAGCCGACGGTAATGTTGGCGCCGGAAGCGCAGAGGCAAAGACGATTGGCATCGGTTTCGGGATCGGCATTCTTTCCGGAAGAAAGCGTGACCCCTCCTAACTTAATGGGGAAGACACAGCTCCAACAGACATCGGTGATCGGATTGATGATTCTGCCTTTGCAGTTTCCGGCAAAAGCAGAAGCTGCGCAGCAAAAAGACAGAATGAGCATTAAGGAGAAACGTTTCATTATTGTTGTATTAAAGAGAGGAGTTCGGACAAGCGGTCAGGCGCAAACTCGGCGCCTGTCGGACCGTTGGATCCGTTAAAGAGCAGCGCGGGAACGGCTTCAATGCCGAAGACGCGAACCAGCCCGCCCCCTTGATCAAAAAATATGCGCTGATTGAGCTTCTCTGAGACTTCAGCGGGAGAACCGCTGACAAGCACAATCCGCATATCCTTATGTGATTTAAGAAGTTTGCGGGCAGCTTCCAGAGATTCTTCGTCTGTCCCGTCAATAAATAAGAGCGAACGGGACAAGTTCGGCATTGGGACGGACTGAGCTTGACGAAGCATCGCCTCCGGCAAGCTTTCCGGAACGGAAGCGGACAATTCCCAAGTCCGTAAATCATCTGCCCGATTGAGTCCGGCAACGGCGGTCGGCTGTTCAAGCTCCTTGGCAATACGATCTTTGTTTTGGTTAAAGCGGCGATCGTATTCGCCGGAGGCTTTCATCGTGCCGACTCGAGATTTAAAAGCTTCGAGAATATCCGGCTCACTGATGTCGTAAAGCGGCCCCAAAGGTTCGAGGATTTCGACTTTGGATTGAGCAGCCGCTTTGTTCGAACAAGGCGACGGAACATTAAAAGAGAAGGACGGTTCAGAAGAAGCGACGGAGTAAGCGGAGAGGCAGACAACAGCAGAGGCAGCCGCGGAGACGGATAAGAGCAGACGGGAAAGGGTCATCTCAAAACAGCCTTAGAAAATAGGATGTGCCCGACCGCTGAAACGGCATCGGTCGATAAGCCCGAATGCTTCATAACGGCTGTCGTACGAATCACGGTGCGTGCCGCGGACAAAGTACTGATCTTCACCGAGAACCTGCGGAGCGGTGGCTTCCAATAGACTGCCGTTTAAAGCTCGTTCTTTGGCCGTGGTCAGCTCTTTGCCGTCGCAATAAAACGTACGGTTTATACGGGAGAGCGTTTGCCGGGGGCCGCAAACCACTTCTTTGATAAACGTTAAACGGTAGCCTCCGACAGCGGATGCTTTGGGTTCGAAGGCGACGTAATCTCCGACTCGGACATCCTTTTGTCCGCGCTCAATAACAAAAAGCTTAAAAGGCAAAGAATGCGTGCGGTTTAAAGCCAAATGCCAGCGATGATTTACGAGACTGAGGATTAAGAAGACGAAGAGCCAAAGCCATCCGAAACGACATGCATGGTCTTTTAACCGATGCCAAAACACTCTCGGGTGGGCTTTCATGCGGCTCATGGTTTAGCTCCGTTGTGTAAGCGGGCGCCGATTTGACGGAGCTGAGTGCTCTGCTTCTCAAGAGATAAGCCGAGTTTGGCGACAAGATGATCGGTGTAGTCCGGAAGTTTTGCGGTGGAAATCACGGCCGAAGAGACGAGCAGCACGCAATCACAGTCTTTTTCTAAAACGGCAAGTTCTTCTTTGAGTCTTTTGGCGAAACGTTCGGCTTCAGGAAGAATCGCGTCTCCGTTTTTGCCTTCGGAGAGGATTCTGACTTCATTGGCTTTCACAACGGAGTTGAGGTTGACGACGGCAAAGCGAGGACGGTCAAGAATTACTGAGACTCGGTCTTTGGCTTTGAGCGTGCCGAAGCCTAAGGCGACACCGAGGACGCCGGCAAGCAGGAAGAGGAGGAGGGTAGATTTCATAGGATTAAAAGGAAGACGGGTTAAATCCATGGAAAGGGCTAATTAACCAAGGACGAATTAAGGAATGAATTCGGCTTGGCCGCGTTCGGTGAGCACTGCTTCGATGGCTTCTCTCATGGAAAGGCCTTCTTTGCGGTATCGATTGATGTCACTGATCCCAAACTCCCGTGAAATAGCCCGTGATTATTTTTAATCGGGCTATTTTTCTT
>ERZ838577.834-NODE-834-length-45777-cov-9.978216_pt1 | contig 45777 bp, 50 predicted proteins | sample MGYA00519682_ERZ838577 | MGnify/ENA primary metagenome ERZ838577 (study PRJEB31850, sample SAMEA3708838) | human gut metagenome | biome: human gut; feature: human-associated habitat; material: faeces | place: China | collected 2014 ...
AACTATTGCAGTAAAGGAGTGAGAAAAGTGTGAAGTAAATTTAGGCATAGTCAGCAGTTCAAGGATGGGGAATCATTCTACTCCAATCTCTTTCACGAAATGACCCATTCCACAGGTGCAGAGGGGCAGTTGAACCGTATCAAACCTACATCTTTCGGTTCTGAAGAGTATGCCCGGGAGGAGCTTGTTGCTGAACTGACTGCTGCATTGACAGCACAGAGATACGGCATGACCAAGCATTTGAAGGGTGATTCCGCTGCCTATCTGAAATCCTGGCTTGACTCACTGAAAGAGTCTCCTCAGTTCATAAAGACCACGTTGATGGACGTGAAAAAAGCCAGTTCGATGCTCACACAGCACATTGACAAGATGGCGTTGGAGATTGAGAAGGAAGAATCCGTCAGGCAGGATAACGGAAATGGAAAAAGCTATCTGTCTGTAGAGGACGGAGACCATGCTGTCTTGGCCTATAATGGTTCCGCGGTGTACATCCAGCATCACGAGAAGGAGGACTCTGTGAAAGTCGCTGTCCCAACGGATAAAGGACTGGAGGTAAAGTTCACCCTTCCCTATGACCGCACCAAAGACCTTGACCGAAACTTTCAGGAGGCTTTTGCTCAATACAAACGTCAGACTGAACCTTCCGAAACGAAAGAGAAAGTCTATTATGCGTCCGTTGCCTACCTGCAATCGACCGATGACACCTTAGAATTGGACAAGCTGAAAGAGCGCGGTGACTATGATGGCCTGCTGAGACTTGCCAAGGATTACTATGACGGAAACGGCATGGATGAAGAGCAGACCTATAAGAAACCATGTCAAAACAGGGGCGATGACCTGCTGATTGAGGACAAGGACTTCGCCGTGGTGTATAATGGCAGCGTGGGAGGTACTTATGAAGTATTTGCCAAGTATTCAGAGCAGGATGTCCGCAATCATATAACACGCTATGGCATCGGTCGTGCCAGTGAGGATGTGAAGGAGGTTGCACGGGAAATGACCCATGAGGCATTTACTGCAATGGCTACACGTAAGCTCCCCATCTTACACATGCCTAATGATTCTCTCCTCTATCTTCAGTACAACAAGGATAAGGACAGCATAGATGTTGGAACCGTAACAAATATCGGATTATCTGTTAAGCATTCATTTCCCTACGACCACGACCAATCCATGGACATGAACATTCAGGGAGTACATGACCAACTCCAGGACATGAAGGAATATCAGCAAGAAGAGCATGTAGCTAAATCAGCCTTTCATCGGTAAAGATGCGTCAATAAGCCAAATTTTAGAAAAGAACCTTCGTTGGCCTACGACAGTGTGTCGTGGGACAATGAAGGCTTCTTCGTTTTTATGGTTATTTGACGTGTCAGTATGTGCTGATACTTAATCGTAGATGTGTATCTACTTAGCCGTTTATGTGTACACGATAGGAGGTTGGCATAATGATATTTTTTGTGGACAATGTGGCTACTTGATGGATTAAGTGGTTCAATTTTGATGTTATTAAGCACTTTTTCTTATACAAAAATTTGGGATATGGTAATTTTTTATAGTTAATTCTTGTTAATTTTAAGGTTTACGCAAAAATTTCTTTTCAGTTGTTATCATCTGATTCAAAAATTATTCGTACCTTTACACTTGGACTATTAGCCTTTCGCTCTATCTGTCGCAGTTAGACGTGTTCTTTCATGGCATTAGCGAGGCAGCCTACGCCGTGCTGAGTATGGCGGAGTCACATGATGACAAAGCAGTACAAAGCGGGCATTGGGTGGGAAAGATAGTCCAGACATAATGAAGGCGTTTACTCGACGCTGTGTTTGAGACGAGTCGAATCTTGCAACATATCGAATTTTGGTCTTGAACCTAGCAACGGTAGATGTCCCGGGTGTGATTATTTCACTCCTGTGGAGACCTTGTAAGCACGGATTGTACCTTTTCGGGCACAATATAATTGTTTATATAGGTCTCCCAAAAGTAGTACAAGCCAAAAGCAGAATCGCCAAGTCCGCTTGAGCGTTTTGCTGAGGTATCGGCTACTTTGCGTGATGGAGCGATTATTCATATCGGCGTGGGCTCTGACGTTGTCTGTTCAACCAAAATAGGCAATGCAAGAGCCTCGACTCGTGGGACGGACAACAGGACGATCTCACGCTCTTTTTATGTCCTTAACTGAGTTCTGTCTAGAGCAAAGTAAGGTCACCGATATGAAATTCGCTGATAACGCATCAATAGATGATAACACCCATGGAGGCGGTGAAATCCCTCCCCGCACCGGGCTTCCCCCCGATGCCCTCCCCGAAGTTCAAGAGCCAGTTTTGGCGGAGAACTCACAAACAGGGGTGTCCACCAGAAATGCCCTGTCGGGAACCGACGACAAACCGAGTGGAGAGGCAAAGCCTGCTTTGGCTATCCCGAGGTGCGAAGAAGGAAGAGCCAACGGCTCAACTACCCTCAAAACAATAAAGAGGAGGCCGAAGGAAGTTCCCCATTGGTATGCGCTCCGTGTCACATACGGTCGCGAAAAGAAGGCATACGATTATTTGGTCGGAAAGCATGTAGAGGCATACTATCCGACAATCAATACCGTCAAGGAAGTTGCCGGCAAGCGAAAGACCGTTGAAGAATCTCGTCTTCCCAATATTTTCTTTGCACGTGGAACGGAAGAAGAGATAAAGTCATTTGTTTACGACAACGTAAACCTCCCCCACCTCCGTTTTTATTATCGTCATACTCACGAAGGAGCAAGACTTATCAAAGAACCTCTCATCGTACCAGATTACCAAATAGAGGGTCTGAAGATTATCTGTGCTTCAGAAGCTGAGGATGTCATCATTGTGCCACCTGAGATTCAGAAATTTCAGGCAGGTCAGACTGTGCGCGTCATCGATGGAGTATTTACAGGAGTTATTGGGAAAGTTGCACGGTATCATGGACAGCAAAGGGTTGCCATCATCATCGATGGCTTGCTGACCATAGCGTCCGCATACGTTCCAAGTGCGTTTTTGGAGCAAATTAAATAATTCAAGATTAATTATGGGACTCGTATTCCTGAATAATTACGCTGAGCTTAACGACAAAGAAATTGTCAATAAGATTATCAATAAGCCATATAATGAAGAGGCGGCAACATACCTTATTTATAATCGGTACGACCCGCTTCTGCACAAGTTGTATAGGGAAATCTACGATAAAGATCCGTCTTGGTACGAGGATTGCCTTGGCGATTTATTTGGATTCCTAAAAGGGAAAGAAAGAGATTGGAACAAGCTGAGAACGTTCCAATGGCGGAGTAAATTTGGATCATGGTTGAGCAGTACTGCGAGGCACCGTTTTATAGAAATCAAACCTTACCTGATAGGAAAAATTGAAAATCCCCTCTCTATAGATGAAACTGATGGAGATAAGGCTCCAGTTCAACTGCCAGAGAATGGTGGAGAAGAGTACGAACGCCTGGAAAGAAAAATCCTTCTGATGGAAGCTGTGGGAATGCTTAAAGACCCAGACCAGAAATTCGTCATTCTTAAACGACTTCAGGGGTATAACAGTAAGGAAATCGCTGAGTTGATGAAGAAGTCATGGGCAAAACATGGCATTAAGAAGTATGATAACAAAGGCAATTTAGTCGTACCAACATCTGGATATGTTGATGTCCGTACCCAAAGGGCAAAGGAGAATCTTAAGGAAATCATCGTCAAATTATTATAAAAAGAACTGAACATGAATATTTCAAATGAATTATTAGCAGCATACGCTGCAGGTAATGTCACTAATGACGAAAGAAATGCCGTGCGTCAGTATCTTGCGGAACATCCACAGGAATTGGAATCCGTAATGATGATGATGGACGAGGATTATGAATTGGATCTTGATGACGCAGAAGAAAACAACTTCCTTGTTGACGGTCAACATGGGGCGGATTCTTTTCATGACATAGCGTTAAGTGCGGCTGCCTTTGCGCCCCAGATGTCATGTCTGAATCATAATTCTGTTTCAAGGACAACAAGTGACAGAAACAGTTTTAATCAACAGTTGGACGAACTTTTAGACGATATAGGGATTTAGTCAATATGGATTTTAGCACTGCATATTCTCGTTTAATGGATTTTGCTGAACAATTTGCCAATTCGTCAGCAGGAATCCCCAAAACCGCACAGCAGCATGACAAGGTCGCAGAAACTACGACTGTAGAAGATGCTGTGATGGACTATGCAGTCAAAGAAGAAAACTACATAGGTGACTTTCTCAATAACAAATTAGTCCGCAGTTGTCTGAAGTCAATTGCAGATAAATATTATGGCAATCAAATTACGGTTATAAAGAATGAGGGGATGCTTTTGACTAATGATAGTTATCCTATGCTTCATTCTACCTATATCCATTGTTGCCACACTTTAAAAATCAATAATCCTCCTGCTGTCTATATCACCCATAGATTGAGAGGTATAAACGCATTGAGCGTGGAAATCAATAATGAACGGATGATACTCTTAAGCAGACGAGTCGTTATATCTCTTACAGCAAAAGAACAGGCATTTATACTCGGACATGAACTTGGGCATCACCAGCAAGGCAATTTGGTGGGACACACAGTCAATGGCCTTGTCAATAGTCTGAAAAATAAATCTGAGATTTTGGGTCCGATGATTCAAGATGCAATAGAAGTACCATTGAAACGTTGGTGCCGTCGTTCTGAATATAATGCAGACCGTGCAGGGCTTCTATGTTGTAAGGATATTGAAGTCGTGAAGCAACTCTTCTTGAAAATTGGAATGATAGATAGTGTTACTGTTTACCATCAATATAAAGAGACGAGCGATGACCATCCAATGCTTACTACTCGTCTAAAGGAATTAAATGATTACGCAACATCAATATAATCAGATATGATTAAAAACAAGAAAAAAATAACAGGATTGAATCATACGGCGTATGAGCATCCTTTCGACCAAAAGGCATTGGCAGCCCTTGAAGCCACACCCGGTTTGGATCTTGTGGGTAAATTCATCACCAAGCACATGGTTGAGCGAGTTTACACAGTACAATACACGGGAAGCCATTTGCGAGTAACCAAGGACAGCTACCCCAAAATCTACGAGTATTTGGAATATGCTTGTGACATTCTTGATGTTAAGAAGGTTCCGGAACTCTATATTGAATGGGGATATAATATCAATGCTTGCACTGTCGGTGCAGAGAACCCTGTTATTGTCCTTAACTCGGGCTTGATTGACCTTTGTGATGATGATGAGATAATGTTTGTCATTGGTCACGAACTTGGTCACGTAAAGAGTAATCACATGCTCTACCACATGATGGCACAAGTTATCAATATCATCATTGGTATGGTACCATTCGGTAGTATTGCCGCAGCACCAGTCCAATTTGCACTCTTCTATTGGGATAGAATGTCTGAATTCACTGCAGATAGAGCTGGATTGCTGTGTTGCCAGAATAAAGATGCAGCCATTCGCGCTTTCATGAAAATGGCGGGTATGCCAATCAAACAATTCAATGATATGAAATACCAGACCTTCATACAGCAGGCAAAGGATTTCAAACAATTGGATTTTGATGGTATGAATAAGATTATCAAAACAATCTCAATTGCAGATGATACCCACCCGTGGACAGTTATGCGTGCAGCGGAGTTGCTAAATTGGATAAATGATGGTGAATACAAAAAGTTTTTACCCTCATTAGAGGGAGGGGTTACACCATCTACGATAAGCAATCCGGCAGGTACAACAGCTTCGTCTGTAGATGTTTCAGCATTAATACAATCTTTAAATAAAAAATAATTATGTACGAAAACAATTTTACACGTGCAAACCCTGGTCTAATAGTGATTCTCGTAGACCAGTCGGGATCTATGTCCTTAGAGTGGACTGATGGAAAGAGTTTGGCAGAACAAACTGCTATGGTTATTAATCGTTGCATCGCAGAAATGGGGTTCCGTTTTACGGCTGGAACAACTATCAAGGAAAGTGCGAATATTGTTCTGATAGGTTATGGAGGTGAGCCTAATTATGAAGCTCAATTAATACGCTCTGGTTCTATAAGAGAATTTGTAGAACAGCCTCTACGTCGTGAAATAATCAAGAAGAAAGAATACAACAGAGAGATGGGCTTCTACGAAATTGATTTCGAGATACCAATCAATATTGAACCCGTTGCAGGTTATGTAACGCCAATGGGTAGTGCTCTTTCACTTGCAGAATCAATCATCAGAGAATGGGTCAATCGTACGGATAATAGAGACAAGACAAAGGATCCTGTTCCTCTGCTAATCAATATTTCTGATGGGGCACCAACAGATGAAGATGGGTATGTTATGGATGATTTTTCTCCTGTAGTTAAAATAGCCAATAATATCAAGTCGATAGCGTGTCCTGACGGTAATCCGCTTGTGTTTAACATACACCTTTCCGCAGATTGTAATACAGAAGAAGTGCAGTTTCCGGAAACAAAAAACCAATTACCAAATGATGATGAGTTAAGTGGACTTTTATACGACATGTCTTCGTCACTACCCGATTCAATGGTTGATTCCGCAAAATTATGTGGATTCCCAAACGTCAAAGCAGGTGTCAAGACTTTTATGTCTAATGTGAATAAAGTAGAACAATTCGTCCAGTTCTTAAACTTTGGAACAAAAGGTACTGGAGGCAACAATCAAGTTATACGTTAAAATAATAAATTATGTACGAAAACAATTTCACTAGAGCCAATCCCGGCTTAATCGTGTTCCTTATTGACCAATCAAAGTCAATGGAAGATCCTTGGAGTGGTGGCAAAACTCTGGCAGAACAAACGGCCTTGTCTATAAACCGATGTATATCCGAGATGGCTATAAGGTTCACTTCTGGAACAGAGATAAAGGACGAGGCTAATATCATTATGATTGGGTATGGTGGTACAGAGAAATCAATGGAAGCTGAACTTCTTCGCAGTGGTTCAATTGCAACATTATGCTCAGACGACACAATCCCTGTACAACATCTGAAACAGAAGATTTCAGATGGAGCAGGTGGCATCCTTGAAATTGATGTTGACCTTAAGGAATTTATTTCGCCAAAGGCTGTTTGGGGTACACCAATGGCAAGCGCATTCCAGTTGGCAAGTGCACTTGTCAACGAATGGGTTTCTCGTTCCAAAGAGACTGTTGATGATGAAGGCAATACAATAACAAGAGATGACAGCCTCGATCCTGTTCCTTTGGTTATCAATATATCTGATGGTGAACCAACTGATAACGAGGCAGACGTTAGAAGTTATGCTCGTGAAATAATGGAGATCGGTTGTCCTGACGGAAATCCGTTGATTTTCAATATCCATTTGTCTGCAAATGGAGGACAGGAGGTGTGCATGCCAATGAACGATAATGCTTTGCCACCTAATGACAAGATGAGTAAACTGTTGTTTGATATTTCGTCCTCTTTGCCAGACTCTATGGTACAAGCTGCTAAGGAATCAGGATTCCCAAATGCTGAAGCTGGGGCTAAAACCTTTATGTCAAACGTTACTGAAGTTGAGAAATTCGTAATGTTCTTGAATTTTGGCACAAAGGGTACTGGCGGCAACGTAAATATCAGATAAACCATAACCCATAACAAGTGTATGCTATTGCCAAATAGCATACACTTTATAATCATATATAAATATGAATCGAATAGAAGGATTTATAACAGCACATATCGGCGATCCTATTTCTGACTGCGATGACAACTTTTCATATAATTTTGAAAAATGTAATTTTGCAGTTGCAGATGGATCATCTTCAGATTTCTTCTCAAAAATATATTCCAGAATGCTTGCGGATAAATTTGTAGAGTCTTCTGGACAATTCTATCAAGAAGAAAACATAAAAGACATCAACGCAGAGTGGCGCACTTCTGTTAAATCAAAACTTGACGAAGCCGGATGTAAACCAGGATCTTTTCCGTATGTCCGCTTCCAAAAACTTGATCCTGGATGTTCCACACTTATAGGATTAAAATTTTATGAAGAAGATGGGGAAATAAAATTTGTATGTTCTGGTCTTGGAGATAGTGTGCTGTTTTTCGTACCAGAAGATGCGAAGACTCCAACTCTTCAATTCTCTTCTTACTCAAATGACGAATATTCTTTAGATCAAAGCGTCGTATTTGGATATACGCCAGTAATTTCTAGAAGTTACTCAACTCAATGGCTTGAGAATATAAAAGAATACTCTTCTTTTTTGGCGAAAGGTGTGTTCTATCTTATGACAGATGGAATGGCTGAATGGATTTTACGTACCGACAATGGAACAATTGAGGATAAATTTTCAGAAATAGAGAAAATCCATACGCAAGAAAGTTTTGAAGTATATGTAGATAACATAAGAAATAAAGGTGCTCATAATGATGATATGACACTTTTGAAGATTTATATTGAAGAAGTTTGCTTGAATTTTGATGCAAGTGGGTCAATTATATATGATTACAGGAAAGAACAAGCCGAGATAGAAGCTCATGAGGCTGAAAAGCGGGAAGAAAAGCGTTTAGCAGAAGAGAAGCTGCTAAGCGAACAAAAAGCTAAGCAACAGTCTAGAAATTCACTAAATTGGATTACAGGAGTTATTGCAACTCAGAAAAAACAAAATGATGAAAAACTAGACAATGACACACACACACATAGATCCCAGATAGACGACAAAAATTCGGCTATAATAAAGGCTGCTCAGGCTAAAGTTCATGAAAATAACAAACAAAAAGAAGAAGAAAAAAAGATAGCTGAAGCTAACGCGGCTGAAAAAGAAGAGGCTGTGAAGGCTGCAATTGAAGAAACGGAGGCAAAATGTTTCAAGGAGCAGGAAAAGGCTGTGAAGGCTGCAATCGAAGAAACGGAGGCAAAATGTTTCAAGGAGCAGGAAGAGGCAGTGAAGGCTGCAATCGAAGAGACAGAGGTGAAATGTTCTAAGGAGCAGGAAGAGGCAGTGAAAGCAGCTATCCAAGAAAAAGATAATGAATTTAAGCGATTAGAAGAAGAACGCTTGCAAAAAGAACAAGCTGAAGAAGATGCAAAAAAAAAACAATTAACGTATCTTTTAAAAAATAACTATCCTTGGATTATAATTGCTTTTCTTTTTTTCTTAAATGTTTTTTCATGGATTTCCAATAGAAGTTCATCGGTAAATGATACAAATGCATCTAAAAGTGAATATACCAAGCTTGTAAATGCTCATAAATCAGATAGTATTAATATTAAAAATCTAACTGATGAAGTGAAAAGTCTGAAAGATGTAAATAATAAGTTGAAGAAAGATATTTCGTTACACCAGAAAAGAGAAAAGTATATTGAACTATACCCTACAGCTTATAGAAACATGATGAAAATAAAAGAATAATACTATGCCACTTTCGTTATTAGATATATCAAATTCGCTTAAGAATGCGAAAGTCTGCTTAAAGGTTCCAGAACTTGATGGCGGACATGTTGTTGAAGTAAATGGTCATCCTGTGAGTTCTTCTGGAGGATATTGTGTCGTTTATAAATATCAACTTGCTAATGGCAAGTATAAAGCACTTCGTATATGGCACAAAGATTTATCTATGTTACCAGACCTTCCAGAAGTAGCAGAAAAGGTTGCTGCAGAATTGTCAAGGCTTAATTCTAATTATTTTGTTGATTACAAATATTACGAGAAAGCTATTCTTGTTGCAGGACAATTCTATCCCGCTGTTGTAATGGATTGGTGTGAGGGTGAAGACCTAAAGGACTATATATCTTCAAACGTAAATGATTCTGAAAAAATACGGAGTCTTGCCAATCAGTTCCGTAAGATGGTATGTTATTTTCACCATCACGAGATTTCCCATGGAGATCTTCAACATGGCAACATACGAATTCGTCCTGATGGAACAATATGTGTATTAGACTACGATTCCATGTATGTTCCAGCATTAAAAGGAAAAAAAGAATATATCAAAGGGCTACCTAGTTTTCAACATCCTACCGCGAGAGATGCTAACGAATATCTTAATCCTAAAATTGATTACTTTTCAGAAAGCGTTATTTATTTAGCTTTAATGCTTCTTGTAAAAGACCCTTCGCTATGGACTAACGAAGTTAAGCGTTGCGATGATATTCTATTATTTGACAATAACGATTTGTTAAATATAAACAATACATCCTCGCGGATATTTAAGTACCGTAATGAAACAAAAGATTCTATTGTATGGCTTGTCCGTCAATTGCAATCTTTTATGAGAGAGACCTCAGTTGACAAATTACTACCATTAGAAAAAGTCCTAAATCCCTTTATTATCCCACCAGCAGGTGGACAAACGACAGGCACTTCTAAACCATCACCACAAACGACAACGATTTCTTCTGTTAATGCGGCAACTGTGATCGCAAATTTACTAAACAAAAAATAGTATGTCTGCTCTATCACTTACGGATATTACCAACTCGATAAAAAATGCAAGAGTGTGTTTCTGCGATTCGCTTCTTAAAGGTGGTTTTGCAGAAACATTTAATGGAAGGCCAGTCTGCTACTCAGGAAATTATGGAGCTGTTTTCAAATTCAAGTGTAACGATACCATAAAGGCTGTCCGTATCTGGACAAAGGATCTATCTATAATGCCCGAATTGCCTAGAAGGTCCAAAATACTTTCAGATAAAATTCATCAACTAAAAAATAGTTGTTTTGTTGGGTTTGAATATCAAGATAAGGGGCTTCTTGTTTCTGGCAAGTGGACACCTATAGTTGTAATGGATTGGTGTAAAGGAGATAATTTAAAGGATGCAATCGAGAAGAATCTTAATAAGCCCGATAATATAAAGGAAATAGCTCGCAATTTCCTAGAAATGGTTTGTTCTTTACATAAGGAAGGTATTTCCCATGGTGATTTACAGCATGGGAATATCTTAATTAATGACAAACTTACAATCCAACTTATAGATTACGATTCTTTATATATTCCATGTAAAGAGTTTGATAATAAGATTGAAGAAATAAAGGGGTTGCCAGATTATCAACATCCTAATAGGATACAGAATAAATATGCTAACAGCAAAGTAGATTATTTTTCTGAGTTAATTATATATTTGTCATTGGTTGCATTAGCGGAAAATCCGACGCTGTGGAGAAGATACAATATAGCAAACAAAGACTATTCTTTGTTGTTTAATGCTGCAGATTATTCAGATATACAACATGCTGCTATTTACTCTGAATTAAAACTTTTGAGTGAAGACGTAAATCTCCTGTTGAAGGTTCTAGAAAAATACTTATCAATAAATGATATAAACGACCTGGAACCTTTTGACATAGAAATTGTCAGGTTTGGGGGAAGTTTACATCATGCTCTTCACGAATCGCTCTATTGTATTAATTGCGGTAAAGAGTTCTATTCAAAAGAAGATTTATTCTGTATAAATTGTGGTGTAAAGAAAGTGTAGTCTATGATTAGAACAACAGAACTTAGGACTTCTTTAAGACCTGATTCCTTTTTCTTATCCTTTGATAAGAAACGAATTATTATTCATTCATTACCCCAATCAATGAAGATGAATAGGATAATGATTTGCGTATTTACTAGGGATGGCAAAGAATTATTCAAGGATGTTTACACTGTTTCTTTGCCATTAGATATTTCAGTTAACATACCAGACGGGCACTTTTATCTTCAAATCTACTACGAGTCTCGCAAAGGCTCAAATTATTATTATGGAATTAATAGTACAGAAGGATTCCCTATAATTGTTGAGGACGGTAGTATTTCATCTATAGTTCCCGTTACTCTATCTGCAAATAAAGAGTTTTACTTAAATCAAAAGAACGATTTTGTTTCAAAAGTATTATATAGGCAATCGACAAAAACTTATCAATCTTTACTGCCTGAAGTAAAAACATTAGCCGAGAAAATAACCAAATATAAAACGGGGAATTATAACAAGATTTTAGCCATCCATGATTGGGTAGCTGAAAATTTATATTACGATAAGGATGCCTTGAATAATGGGAAATACCGTTATGAAAAATATGATATTCTTTCTATGTTGAATAATCGTAGAACCGTGTGTTGTGGATATTCTAAATTAGCAGTTACTTTATTACGTGCTATAGACATTCCTGCAATTGACGTAGAATGTTTTGCTTTAGGAGAGTCTTCTGACGGAGATTGGAGTGATAATAATAATATGACTGCCGAGGCAAATCATATAATAACGTTTGCTTTAGCCAATAACCGTTGGATAATCATGGATCCAACATGGGACTCTGTGAATGAATATCGTAATGGTGAATATATAGAGAAAACTGATGGCGGAGCTCGTCATAATTACTTTGATGCCACATTGGCTTTTTTCTCATACACTCATAGGTTTATTAAATAAAAGAGAATCCCTCATGGAAAAACATATAAGACGTTTTACAAGAGCTAATCCTGGACTAATTGTTTTTATTGTGGATCAAAGCGACCAGATGAGTCTGTGTGCTGAAGATGGTCGTAGTTTTGCGGAAATAACAGCAGAATCAATAAATAGAAGCATCTTGGAAATGATATTGCGTTTCGTTTCTGGAACAACTGTGAAGGATTCTGCATGGGTGGCGATTATAACTCATGGAGGAGAATGCGATGATGCAGATATTTATAGGTTAGAAAAGATAAATGAGTTGTATAAAAACCCATTACGTGTTGAAAACCGTAAAAAAAGAATTTCTGATGGTGCTGGCGGATTTCTAGAAATAGATTTGGAGTTGCCGATTTTCATAGAACCATTTTCGAAGGGATTTCCGCATATGAAAAAAGCTTTTCAAATAGCATATGAGTTGATTGATGAATGGAGAAAAAAGGATGATAAAATAGATGGTTATTTTCAACGGGATAAAAGTTTGGATCCTGTTCCACTAATCGTCAATCTTACTTCAGATGACATTTGTGTAGACGATGAACTTGTCCATATTGTTAATCGAATAAAAGGAATAGAACTGGATGATGGTAATCCATTGATTTTGAATTGTAAGTGTACAGCCAGTAAAGTTGTCGAGGATTTTACATTTGATAATACAGATGTAATAGCGTCATTTGTTCCTCAAGAAAAAACGGATGGTTTTAAAAGGTACGGGGGGTATCCTTATGTAGATGTACATTCAATGTTGATTATGTACGAATTGCGGAAGTTACCAGATGTAATCGGAGTTATCACCATGGATTCTATTCCATGCCCATGTTGTCGACGGGGGGAGGAGATAAGATAGTTGTTATGGCATATTCAAATGAATGGACAAGATCAAGTCCTGGGTTGATGATATTTCTTATCAATCAGGGGGAATCTATGAATGAGTTATTTTCCAATGGAAAAACTTATGCAGAGAATGCTGCCTCAGGTGTGAACAGTATGATATCAGAAACGGCAATTCGATTCTCATCGGGAACTGCAATTCGAGATTGTGCCAATATTGTAATTATTGGCTATGGTGGAAATGAAAACAAGATGGTAGTTGAACTATTGCGTAGTGGTTCAATTGAATCCCTTTTTTCTGATGATTCCATACCGATGCAGCATTTAATTCAGAAAGTTTCGGATGGTGCAGGCGGAACGATAGATATTGATGTAGAACTAAAACAGTTTGTATCACCAAAGGCTATAGGAGAATGTTCTATTACTAGTGCATTTAATTGTGCAAGTCAAATACTTGCCGAATGGGTAATCAGGATAAATGAATCTCGTGATGGTAATATTAATATGTACCCAGTGCCCGTAATAATAAACTTTTCCAATGCAAATGTTCAAATTACAAATCAAACAGACTTATTGATTCGGAATATTATGAATATCGAATTGATGGATGGCAATCCATTGATTATTAATTGTATATATGATAGACGCCCTTCGATTATGGGTTTCCCATGCTTGTCGAAAATGGTGGATTTATCGTATAAAGAGTTCTGCAATATCTCATCATTTATCCCATGCGAAATATTATCTGAAATGAAAGAAAACAATGGTTTTCCTCATGTTGGAAAAGAATCAAAATTTTTACTCTTAAACCCAGACAATTGCACTCTTGGTAGGTTAATATGGTCGATTTTGTGGGCAGATGATAGGGGAACGGGAGGAGCTGGAATAATAAGATAATGGTATGAATTACGAGAATTGGTGTAGTCGAAGCAATCCTGGTCATATAATAATTGTTGTTGACCAGAATGAATATATGGGAGAAGTGTCTTCTGGAGGACTCACTTTGGCTCAAAGGGCTTCAAATATCGTTTCGTCTTTCTTAAGCGAATTGGTCTTTCACGAGATAATGGGTATGAGTATACAACGGAAGGCAAAAATAGCTATTATAAGCTATGGAGGATTAAATAATAATGTTTCTGTTATCCATAATAGATATATGGACAGTCTCTTCTGTGATGATAGTATACCAACAGATACCTTTTGGGGAACAGCACATTTGGGAACTGATGAGGTGGTAGAAATAGAATATTGTAGGAAACGGTTTGTTGAGCCTATTGCTAATGGAAGAGTTAGTATAGTGGATGCATTTCGAAAAGTTAAAGCTTTGGTTATTGCCGAGAATGCTTTTTCAAGAAATGCTGATAAACAGTTTGATCCAGTACCAATAATTTTACATTTATCCACGGATATCTCACCAATCATTACTGATGATTGCTTACAATTGGTGGATTCGATAAAAAGGATAAAGCTTTCAGATGGATTCCCACTCATAATGAATTGTATTTTAACAAAAGATTAGTCTTATCAGGTTGAATATCCTTCTTCCGTGAATGGGAAAGATACTCAAATTAAGTTGTTTTTTGACCTATCTTCACAAATACCAGACACCTTTATTCGTGGATTGCAATCTATGTGCTATTATAATTTATCGACAAATTGCAAAGCCATAACAGTTAATCCTAATGAAAGACATGCATTAGATTTCGGTTTAATGCAATTCGGAGGTTCAGAACCTTACATTATTCGTAATCAATAATTACTATAATATGCAAGAAAAAGAATTAACAGAAATCCTGAACGACGAGAAAACAAAAAAAGGGCTTGTGGAAGTATTCTATGATAGCCTTAGGAATCTGTTCTCCTCGTTTAAATCTGGACATGATGCTGACAAGGCAGTCATTGCTCAAGGGCAAAGTGACGATGAGATTGAAACTCTCCAAGAACTTTGTGAAGATATTCATTCTTTTCATCAGAATCTACGAGAATTACAAGCTGAAAAACAAAATAGCTCCAATCTCACTGAAGCAGAATGGTTAGAAAAAAAACTTGTAGAGAATGTTGATGAAGTCGTGATGTCGCTAGAAGGTAGAATAATGTCGGAAGACGAAAGGCAATTATTAAAGAAAGAACAAGAAAAAGCTCTTGACAATGAAATTTGGAAAGAGTCGGATGCTCTTCATAACGAATCGAATATTCAGTCGGAAGAATTACTCAAAACAAGAAAGGAGGAGGTGTTATGAATTCCACAGAGGAAAAGATTGCACTATTGTCTGCAATTAGGAAAATCAGACATTCGCAATTGGCGACACTGACCTTCGTCGATGAATCGTTATTGGAAAATGAAGATTTAGTAAAGGAATATTTTGATTCTCCTTTTGGCTCTCCAGAGTCTGAAAAAGTGGAAATCCTATTCGCAGGTGCAGCTGCCAACAGCGTTTTCCGCTCTAAGACCATACCTGAGTCACAGAAGCCTATGCTAGCAAAAACGCAGGCACATGCGGTTGTTGAGATGGTAAGATACGGTAAGTTGGATTATCAGTATGCCACAGACAAAATCTTTGCTAAAACATATAACAAGTTAATTAAAGAGAATGATGTTGCAACAAGAGTAACAAATATTCAGAGAACAAAAAATATCATTTTACGCAAAGGCGGAAAAATTGTAATCTCTACTGTAATGGGTGGTCTTGCTCATGCGGCAGCTGCAGCAACTGCTACCACGGTTGCAGCAACTTTGTCTGCGCCAATCGCTGTAGGTCTTGCCACATATGGGATATTAACGTTTGGCGGAAAATTAATTCCGAAGAAGATAAAAGAGCCCATCAAGAAAAGATATGATGATATTCAAAAACGGGTTTTTGATACTGCTGTGGATGCAATGCATGGTCTTGCAAGAAGAATGGAACCCATAGCAGAAAAGGTAAAGCCAGTAATTGAGAAGACTAAAGATACAATTTATCAGATTGGCCAAGCTGCAAAAGAAACGGCTGGAAAAGTTTGGGAGAAGACGAAATCAATAGGTAAGAAAGTATTGTCTTGGTTTGGTTTTTAATTAATAAATGATGAAAGATACTATTGAAAATTACATAATCACAGGAATACTTAGTAGTCCTATCCTTTATATCCCTCATTTTCATTTCCAATTAATAGATGAAATTCTAACACGGATCTGCACACCTATTAATGGAAGAAAAGTGATAGATTTAGCTATTGAACAGATATGCGAGTATAATGCAGCAACAAGTATCGTAAATTTCCAAACTAAAGAAAAAGATGTTGATTGGAGAGCTACTTTAGAGGGGCTATTGGAGTGTGTTTTGAGTGGAAAGGAAGCAGATACAAATGGTTGCAAGGTGTTTCTGTTGAAAAATATTGCGAAAGAGCTACAATCAACGAATATTCAATCCTATTTGCAACTTTACGCAGAAAAATATGAAAATGGAGTATATGACCCTCTGACAACCATAATTGTTGTGTCATCAAGTTCTATATCAAGTATACCAGATGAATTAGAAAATATTTTCACCATAATAGATGTCCCAGCACCCACAGAAAGTGAAATTAGAGAATTTGTTAATCAGTTTCCTGTAACTTATGCAGAACCCTTTAAACAAAGACAAGACAATTTGCGCGACGATATTTGCAGAAATTTACAAGGTTTACAGTATTATGATGTGAAACAGATTCTACGATCTGCTACAATCAGAACAGGAGGTAAACTTTCTGAAACTACGAAACGGCTTGTTCTAGAAGAAAAAAAACGCGTCGTAAAGAAATCTGGTATAATAGAGGTTATTGACACTGATGTAAGTTTTGATGACATTGGCGGACTGAATGTTATACGTGATAAATTAAAAGAGAAAGCAATTGTTTACCATCATCTGAGAGAAGCACAGAATCATAATATTTCTATACCTAAAGGGATTCTTATTATAGGGATGCCTGGTTGCGGAAAAAGTATGATAGCAAAAGCTGTAGCATCTGAATTTGGTGTATCATTATTACGTCTAGACATAAGTAGGTTAATGGGGCAATACGTAGGACAAAGTGAAACAAATCTTCGAAAGGCACTTGCTTCGGCGGAAGCAGCACATCCTTGTGTCTTATGGATAGACGAAATTGAAAAAGCTTTTGCAGGTTCTACGGGCAAAGGCAATGAGGACATGCTTGTTATGCGTCTGATGGGACATTTTTTAACATGGATGCAAGAAAGGAGGACTCCTGTATATATTGTTGCCACTGCTAATGATGTTATGAGACCAGAGTTTATGCGTAAAGGACGTTTTGATGAGGTTTATTTTGTTAATTTCCCAAATGCCGATGAGAGAAAAGATATATTTGAAAAAAAATTAAGAAAATATGAATCTCAAAATAGTTATTTTTCTCTTGATATGATAAAAGGAAAAGAATCCTTAATTGTTCAGCCGATGGAAGGGAAATATGGAGGTTTTTCAGGTGCAGAAATTGAATGTGTTGTCAATTCTGTTTTTGAAAAGAAATTTATTGAATACATTCAAGATGCAGAAAAGCATAGTAATGAACTTGATTACAACCCCGAGCCTCGTATAATCAAGGTGGATGATTTTACAACGGAGATAGAGAACATAAAGCATTCTGTCATGGCGGAACAGGTAAGCTCTCCTTGCAATAATAGCAATATTAATCGCGAAAAGACATGTATAGAGCGTATCCGCGATATGCAACGGACTTACAAATTTACTGTTGCCACAATAGGTAATGATGTTCCAGATAGAAACGATTAAGAATTATGTCAACAATTTTATATTTAGACAATCATTATATAAATAGTCTAGAGCAACTTAGGCAAATTATAGTAAAGGCCATTAAAGAGGATGAAACCGCTTTATGTAAGGAAATAGAAACACTTTTTAAAGACGGGATTATTCAGAAATGGCTTGAGGAAGGTAATTTAGATTGCCATAAATTATTATCTTCTCTAATATTAATACCCCAAAATACAGACAGCTCAAAATTAAAAGAAAAAATTGGGAATGTGTTTTCTGACGAACAGATAAGGGTAAATCGTTTTTATAGTGATTTTATTGAGCTTACCGAATCTTCGTATTCAGAAGACGGAAAGACTTTCAGTATAATTAATAATGATAAATTCGAAATCTCTACAAAAGTTGATTTATCGTGCAGTGTCAAATTTTTCTTTAAAGTGTTGAAACAAGATTCTGAAAGTTTTTCGATGTCGCTATTGCTTAATAATCAGATTATTTGTGAAAGCCAAAATCTTGATGTTAGGCTATATCGTGATGGAGAAATCGCTGTAGTTACATTTGACAATGTATTTATTAGAAAAGGATTTAAACATGGTGTTTTGTCGCTAAAGATTGATGATGATATAGTTAAATCAATACAATTCACTAGTGATGATGAAAAAGTGTTTGACTTAACAGACAAAGATGGAAAGATTATTCATTTTACTATGAAAAGAATTAAAGGAGGAATATTTAATATGTCTCCTGATTACGAGGTAGAATTAACAGATTATTATATTGGACAGTTCCTCGTTACCCAAGAATTATGGGAAGCAGTCATGAATAACAATCCTTCAAATTTTATCGGGGAACATAATCCTGTTGAGAATGTATGCTGGAACGATATTTGTGGCAAAAACGGTTTTATTCATCGGATTAATCGAAAGCTTAAAGATCAAATTCCTTTAGATTGGAGATTTGCATTGCCTACAGAGGCACAATGGTTTTATGCTGCAATTGGGGGTGAAAAACGCAAAAATCAAAAATTTGCAGGTACCGAAATGGCATCTTTATTAAAATTTTTTGGTTGGTATAATGAGAATAGTGAACAAACAACTCACCCTGTAGGTAATTTGAAACCAAACGAACTGGGCTTGTATGATATGTGCGGAAATGTTTGGGAGTGGTGTTATGACTTTTATGGTGAATACCCTAATGGTAAATTCAAGAATCCAAAAGGACCAAATAACGGATATTATCATATAGAAAAGGGCGGATCTTACTATAATTCCGCAGAGGATTGTTTGTTGTCAAATAGGAAATGGTGGGATTCGCATAAATCTGACGATTTATTGGGGTTTAGATTATGTCTGGTAAAGAAATAATATGATAATATACGATGGCCTCCACCAAGATATGTTCAAAATGTAATACCGAAAATCCGCAACGGGCAAATTATTGCCGGGCGTGTGGATCAAAATTTGATAATTCTCCAGAAATAGAGTCTTTCAATTATGTATCTATTCCACATATTGGGGACTCGGTTGAATTGACTTGGAGCATAAAGAATGCAGACACCGCTTTTCTAAATGGTCAGACTATGCCGTTAAGTCACCGATATAAAGTGGTTGTGGATAAAGAAATGACTTTGGAACTTGTTGCTGCAAAATCAGGAAAGAGAGAGTCTAAAAGAATACACATTGTGCCAATTCCTTCATCGGATAAGACCACCAAAACTTCTACCCCACCGTTAGTTACCACATCTGATGCATTACCAGACCTTGTTAAAGTATTATTAAAGGTATTGGTTATTGACATTTTTCCTTTGATTTCATTACTATTTATCTCTTGCTGTAGTTCATGGTTACGATACACATTAAACTTAAGTTATAATGATTGGAATGTTTTTCGTGAGTATACCAATATCCTATTGTGGATTTGGGTTGTGTCAGGAATAATTTGGGGATTTTTAAAGTTTTACCGTTATAAAAAGATTTAATATGAATAAAAAAATATTTTTGGGGATTTATATCGTGTTAATTGGGCTGATGTCTTCGTGCAACAGACAGAGTGCAGACTGTCCATATACAATAGATTTCCTTCCATGTGAAAATGAAGAAAATGATAAAGATGCGATGTTGGATAAAAATGGTCGGTTGTTTTCTATCAGTCAAGAGGATGCCTGGAATATGACACCTGTCATCAATGGTTGTAGTCTTATTGATGATATCGTATATAAAGTGGGGCAAAGCCTTGCAGATACCACAGCTATCGCACATGACGTGGAGTTTTGTGGAATTATGAGTGAGGGACTTATGCCAATATCCAAATCTGACGACTATATTCGCATTATTGATGAGAAAGGAAATGAAGTATTTATTCTAAAAGAATTTGAAGGGAAAGAAGTCTTAGCTTGTTATAGCTATTCGGATTCAAAATTAAGAGTTATTTTAGAAGACGGTTCCGTTGTATATCTTGATAAGACAGGTAAAATACTATTCGGATCACGGTTTGCATGGGGAACAGATTTCCGGCAAGGACATGCCGTAGTTCAAAATATAAAACAAAATTCTGACTTATACAGCTTTGTTGATGAAACTGCTTCATCCATTTTTACGTTTGAAAGTGAGGACAAAGACTATATAACCATATCATACGATATGGAACTATTGTCAGCGAAAGAAAACGATAAGATGATTATATATGACTTCGGTGGGAAGAGAGTTTTGCAATGCCCGTCGAAGGTTGAGGGTATTTATTCTTTCTGCCAAGATGGTTTCATCTATTATAATGAAGATGGGGACTTTGGTCTCATGTCATACGAAGGAGAACAATTAATCAGAGCGAAATACGAACAATTAGTCTCTAATGGACGCAACTTCCTTGCTCTCATTGATGATGACGAGGAGTCGGTAAGACTCATTGATGCTAAGGACAATACTATAAAAGAATATGATGGCGAGGAAATTTGTGACTTTAGCCATTTTGGCTACAATTACCCGGTACTTGTCAAAACATCATACGAGCATTTTATGATGATTGGGGAAGATGGTGATATTATTAAAGATGACCTAAATATTGACTTTGATTTCGATGATATAGAATATTTCAATTGCGTCAGAAGTGATTATTTTCCACAACAACAGGTGATTAGTACAATTATGGATTTGTGTGGAAACGGCACAGGTGTAACAAATAAATATGGTGCGTTTTTTAGTAGCGACATACATTGTTATCCCAATAACATATCATTTTTGTCTTCATACTCAATAAGAGCATTAGAAGGCAGTAACAGGGCTAGAAAATACATTAGTACAGGCATTAACTATGAAATGTATTACGATGTAGCTTTTGATGAACCAATAGTAAGGTCTGGCGCAACATCATTAAGCACGTCCGCATGGCTTCTTAGAGCCGAAATTTATGTATACACTCCAGATATGTTTAGAAATCAGGCTGTACTCAATAATTGTGTACATAATCTCTTAGACAAAAGATGCTCGGTGTATTATAGCAAAAAATCGGATTATATTCTCTATAGTCAAGACCAGAAGCAATTGTTTGTTGTTGTACATAGCAAGAGTCGAAATTATGAATTCGGTATTCTTATGATGCCAAATACCGAGAATAATAGAAACACGTGGCGCAGACATATCGATAGTCTATGATTGCATCACACTATACATACTATAGATGGATATGAAATCTTGTTCATCGTGTAAGGCAGATACTCCAACAGATGCAAATTTCTGTAGAAAATGCGGAGAAATGTTTGATGATGCAAATTTTGGTGGCGTGACAGAAAAACTTCTCCAAAAGTATCACGAAATAAAGCGAATGTGTTCCATTCATGAAGAAAAGGAGGAAGACTTGAAAATAAGAATATGTAAGCACGAGATGGAGGAGAGTGAATTACGATGCGAAATAGAAAAATTAAAGGAGGACTTAGCGGATAAGGATCACCGCATTATAAAACTTAAAGATGAACTTCATAAAACCGACAAAGAATGCAAGGCCTTAACACAAGAATTGCATTCGATAGAAAAAGAAAGAGACCATGAAATAATGAAATATCGAGAAGAAATTTCGTGTCTCTCGCAAGAACTTCAAGTAGCACGTCACGAATTGCATCGGACACTACATGTTCCCAGGATCCAAGATAACGAATTCAAATCGTTCCTATGTCAATTATCCGAATATAAGAAATTTGATATTCTAAATGTTGAGGTTAAAAATTCGGGCGGAGATACAGGAAATGAGATAATCTCACAAGATACGACATATCTTTCTCTCCAATTAACCATCGCTGTATATGAGAATCAGACCGTCACATTCCAAGTGAAGTTCTTTGATTCAAATGGGAAATTGTCAGTAGGAGACAATAGCCCCTCTGGGTATTCTTACGAATGCGCAAAGGAGTTGCATAAACTGCATGTCGAAAAAGTCTCATTAGTTGGTTGGGGAAGTGACAAAAAAGGTTATTGGAGTAGTGGCAACTATTCAACAGAGATATGGGCAAATGGTTGTCTAATATACACGAAATCATTCACCATAAAGTGAGAGTATTTGCGTGTGAGGAATATATTTGAGTACAACAACAGTTTGATGTGTTTCCTTAAGGCGAAATAATCAATGGAGACATTCTAAGAACAGAAAGATATAATAATGATATTCAGAAAGATTTTTCATAGAAACGAGGATGGTGAACACAACTTTTGGATGAGTTATACAGATTTGATGTCTGGTTTCCTCGTTGTGTTTATCATTATAAGTGCTGTGATGTACAAAAATTATCAGGATAAGACACGGGAGTCTAACGCAAGTCTGAAAAACCTTATTGTGGAATACAAGGATATCTTCTATTTGGATGACCCTAATATATCCGTAGAGTTCAACAGTGATAGGGGTAGCATAATACTCACTCATCATAATCCCCAAAAATATTTGTTTGCTTCTGGAAAAGACACAATGGAGGTGGTGTTAGAGAGATATTTGTACAACATTCGCAAACCACTTGTTGTTAAGACGATGGAGCTTTGGAAAGAGCATAACTATAAGAATGTAGAGTTGAGAATTGAGGGACATACCGATCCCAATGGACTGTATCGTGGAACAAAAAGGGGAAGTGATGAAAGTTTTCTTCAGAATTTAGATCTTTCATCTCGTAGAGCAAACCGTGTGTATAATTACATACTTGGAAATAAGAGCCTTACAGTAGAACAAAGGGAATTTGCAAAAAAGAATATGATTAGTGTAGGATATTCATTTGCTCATCGTGTCCAACAAAACAATGTCAACAACGAGAAGTTAGACCCTTCATCAAGAAGAATAGAATTTAGAATAATATCAAAATAACAATATGGATTTCATTTGTAACAATATAAATTGGATAGTTATAGCAGCAGGACTTTTCATAAGTGTCTGTATTAGTAGCTACTATAGAAAAACTAAGTCTCGTCAGTTGCTAAATTATATTCCAACCGTCTGGACTTCACTTGGTATTTTGGGTACATTTGTTACCATTGTATATGTCTTGGGGGACGGAACAATGGTGTGGTCAGACATCAATGAGATGGTGAAGCGAATCAGCCCTGCCTTTGAGACCTCAATTATTGGTATTATAGGTGCTATATTAACATCTATCATAGCAAAAATGATTTATGCCAAAGAAGATAAAGATGATGTAGCGAACTATCAGAAAACATTTCCGTATTCGCCAGAGCAATATATTGGGTATTTACATAGAGAAGCAACTTCCTTAAACAAGAAAATGGATGCTGTCACCTCGTATAATAATAAGATATTAAAACAGCTGGCAGACATTTTGGTTTCTTCTCAGAAGCATCATGATGCGCTGATAGAAGAATCAAGAGCACAACGTTCACTTGCGGAACGTATGATTAATGATTTCACGGAAAATCTGAAGGATTTCTATTCCACCATGTACGAGGAAGAGAAATTGCACATGCAGGAATTGACAGAGCAGTATTTGAATGGGATTAACCAGATAATTACAAGTACGCATGGTACCATAAAGTCAAAATTTGAGACCCTGTTTACCGAGCACTCGAATGCTCTCAAATCATTAATGGAAGATGAGAGCAAACAGTATGCGCAGCTGTCAAAAGACATCAAAGAACAGATTTGCAATGATTCCCAGAAAATAGTAGAAAGCATAAACGAAACGAATAAGTCTCAGAAAGATGCTATTGATACTTTAATAGCAGACAACATGTGCTCGTTGAGTAAACTTTCAAAAGATATACAAGATGGAATTGCAGATGTTTCGAAAGGACAAGTCCTGTTGATGCAAAATATCACATCTGATGTTTGTCATAGTGTTGAGGAACTTGTATCTGAATTTAAGGTTCTAATTTCAGGATTGAAAGAGAATTTCGACACTCTTGCAAGTAATCTTCCAGAAGATATCAGAAAAGCCAAAGAAGAGCTCTTAAATACCTTTACGGCACTGACCGAAAAACAATATGAAGAATTGTCAAACGAGAATAAGATATTCGTAAATAGTCTGCTTAAAAAGGTTGAGGAGTTTAATAAAGACATTACAGTGAAGGCAAATGAAAGTCAAGCAGAATGGTTGAATGCAGTTAATGCAGAGCTGCAAAGATTGCTTGACAGGGTTGACGATGACGTAAAGACTAACAGTAACCTTCTTAAAGACACTACGAAAGAGATAAATGATAAGTTGGTAACAATAGTTGGAACACTGGGAACATCAACTAAAGATTATAGCCAGCTGATAGGTCAACTAACCACTTTGATAGCCGCACTCCAAAAAGAGACGAATGCAACCGAAGCTTACGCAAATAGTATTTCCTCAACAAACACTCAATTGTCTGCAATTCAGAAATTAATCTCAGATGTTATCAATAAAAATCTGCAGTTACGACAAGAACTTAGCCAGTGGAAACGAATCCACAAACAGGTAAAAGTTGCTGTAGATAAGGGTGTTAAGGAATGCCCTAATTGCCATGCAGATAATCCCATTGATGCAAATTATTGCAGAAAGTGTACGACCAGCTTTTGGGAATGTACTCCAAATAAATAAAAAGAGAGAAAGAGATGAAACAATGTCCAAAATGTTATGCTGAGAACCCATTAGACGCTAAGTTCTGTCGCAAATGTGGAAGTGATTTTAATGGCGGTTCTTCGGCTGATGACAGTTCTGATGTGAGACCCTTTCACATAAGACATCCAGAACTTAACCTATTGCCAGCGTCTGATTCGGAATTCGAGAAACTATTTTTTTGGTTTAATAAGCCTGAATATATTGAAAATCCATATAAAGCAGACGATAGTGACTATTTATATATTGTCAGAAGGGGAAAGATCGGTATTCTCTATTGGATTACGGAAAAACATTGGTATGGGAAACAGGAAATATATAGAAGAATCATACCGTGTAAGTACGACCGCATAGAGAAGGCTGATGGTCATTTTGTCTGTCATAAAGGAACAAAAATCGAATATCGGGATATGAAAGGCAATATTCTAAGATAGAATTAGTAGAAATATACACTCATTATGACTATAGAACATATTCTATATCAATATGAAGCAATGTCCAAAATGTAATACAGAGAATCCGAAGCAGGCAAAATTTTGCAGGCACTGTAGATACGAATTTCCTGAAGCAACCATTTCAGGAGGCACGTTATCCCCAATTGTTCATTTATGCAAGGTAAGGGAAGACAAGTATTGGATTGGAAGTATAATACACATTGACTGGCAGATAGACAATGCGAACACAGTTACAATTAATGGCTTCGATGTAACTTCGTTGGATGAGTATGAAATAAAGGTTGACAAAGCCATGACTGTAACTATCAAGGCAGAAAATGATTACGACCAGATTTTGAAGGATTTGCGTCTGTCTCCAAGACCTCTTCCTTCCATTCTATCGTTAGTGCCTTCCACATATCAAGTTCAGGCTGGTAATGAGATTAAATTAAGATGGGATGTAAGAAACGCGACAAGAATCACCTTGTCATCTTCAAAAGTCACAAAAGACGTTTCAAACAAGAATTACATCAAGATAAGTTTGGACAGAGATGAACAGCTGACTTTGACCGCTTATGCCGAAAATGATAATATTTATGTGTACAAAACCGTTGATATAAGAGTTCTGTCACCAGTTGTAATTCATGGATTCTATGCCGACAAAGATGTTGTGGTTGAGTCTGACAAAGTCACGTTAAGGTGGAATGTTGAGAATGCGGATTCAATCATGATAGAACCCATCATGAAAGATGTGACGAGATTATCCTCATTTCAAGTGTCGCCGGCAAGAACTACAGAATACAGATTAGTAGCATCAAATATGATATCAAGAGCAGAAGCCTCTTTATCTGTTGGGGTAAGAACATTACCCAAAATTGACATCAACTTAGGCGATACTTTTGCCAAAATGGAACTTCCTTCCTGTAATGTAGATTTGTCGTTTATGTCTGACAATATTAAGGAAGCTCAAATTGACAGATGGTTACTGTTCCCCTCTTCAGATACTATTCAAAGTAGAATACACAGTTCTGCCTTTAAGTGTATATTTCTGCATTTTAAGTCAATGATTAGAAGGCTGATTAGTATTCCATTTCGTTATTTACAGAAACAGCATTCTACGAATATGTAAATCAAAATACCCAAAATGGCAGAACAGACAAAAGAATGCATAAAATGCAACTGCCCCAATCCCTTGGCTGCAAGCTATTGCAGAAGGTGCGGAAGTCGTTTCCCAGAGAACACTAAACCGGGGAAAACAAATGTGTGCAGTATTACAAGATTTGAAATAGTTGGCAGTAATCGAGGACAGTGCCATGTAAGATGGAGCACCGTCAATGCGAAAAGAGTGTTCTTAAACGATACAGAAGTTACAGGAAAGACAGAAATAGCAATACGTACGAACAAGGTGAATCCTTTAACTCTTCGCGCTGAAAACGAAATTTCATTTGACACTAAACAAATAACCCTATTTAATGAGACACATACAATTTATAGGGAACGTATTATAGAGAAAAGAGTGCCATCCTTGTTTGCTATCTCATTGGTAATAATATTTATTATACTATCGACTATTCTTATCATTTCACGGGAAAAGATCATTCCTCTGATTGAAGGAGAAAAAACTTATTTGTTGGTAAATGGACAAAACGATTCACTATACATCTCTGCCCCATCGGAAGGCGCAAATATTTATTTTAACATTCAAACGAATGATTCCACTTTTCAATTAGCGAATATTCCAGAGTGGTGTGAAGTAATTAAGGAGGATGATTCTTTTTGGATTAAGATGCCGCATAACTCAAATGCAAACAGGGAAGCCGATATAAAAGTAGAAACATCTTCTGATACAGTAATTGTCTGTTTGGAACAGGATGTATATAAACCCAAAAAACTATTAGTAAATGGGGCAAGCGAAGCAGAGTTTTTTAGAACCTCTTCCGCTGGACAAATAACACTTAAGGTTGATACTGATGCTGATAGCTACGAAATACAATCATTGCCTCAAGGCTTAAAGGTTGATTCAAGAGGTAGAGACTATTTGACGCTTTCGTATGGCCAGAATCATTCAGATAATGAAAAGGTGTACACTTTTGACATTAAAGCAGGAGAAATGACGGCAAATGTTCGACTAACACAATGCTACGGTAAAGTTGAAGGAAAATTTAATAACATTACAGTAGAACATAATGTTACAGAAGACAATGTCAAAGGAATGAAAATACATGTTTCCTTTAGCATAAAAGGTATGTATAAGGTTTTAGGGACGTGTGTTGCATACTTCTACTATGAGAATGGTAATCCGATAAAGGATTACAATGGTGCATATAAAACTACTGATGGGAATGCATCTGCTTCAAAAGATTTCGTTCCCAGTTATTACAACTCAAATTTTAGTGACCTAACCATATTTATGCCATACCGTGAATTAGAAGTGGGTGATGGCAAGCATTCATTAAAATTTTCATGCACAATATGGGACAGCAATTCTTTTAATTCTCGTCAAGTTATGCAATCTCAGTATTATCATTTCATTCTCACAAGATAATGACTTTCTACTTATAATATGACACTACATAATTCGACACTAAAAATACTGTCATCTTTTCGTTTACAAGTAAAAGATTCGTTATGGATATTTGCAATAATGGCTTTTGTGTCGTTCTCATCTGATGTCCATTTAACATTGAGCTCAAATAAAATAGGAATAACACTTTGCTTAGCTGGGTGTTGTGTGATGTCTGTCTTAGGACTTTACTTGTATGTTAGATACCTACCGAAAATTCTAAAGACAGGAGATCGAACAGATTTCTATATAGGTGCTTTCTTGGAGTACTTGATAGTTACCATAGGTTTTTGCCCTCTATATTTATATCTGTTCGTAGAATTGAAATGGTTTATGCTAAATAAATATGGATGGGATTGTCTGTTCCTATTTAATACATATACCAACTGGCTATTAGCAGGAATGGCTTTCGCAACAATAAGCTGTGTCTATTGGCTGATAGTCCATTTAATACAGAAAGAAAGTAAGATGTTTTATCTATTGGAAAAAAAGAAGAAAGAAATATATGAGCTTTGAAAAGTTACTTTGGAATATTGCTGGAGCAGAGGAATCCATATTAGAGAAATGCTCCACCGACCATAAAAAATTCTCAGCTATAGGTGCCACCATCTTAATGACGGCATTTATTGCATTGTGTGCAGGAACATCTGCCGCATGGTATTTCAGTCAAAAAGGCACCGAGGAATCTGGTAACTTTTGGTGGTCATTGGCATTTGGATGTCTGTGGGCAACATTGATTTTCTGCATTGACAGAAGTCTTGTCATTACATTGAAGAAAGACCCGACGAAAGCAAAACAAAAGTTTATCGTTCCGTTGTTATCTCGTGCGGCACTGGCCATAGTCGTGGCTTTTATGGTCTCTATTCCTTTGGAATTGGTGATTTTTGAAGATTATATAGCAGCCAATGAAGAGAACTTCAATGCAAACCAAATTGCCATATTGGGTAAGCAATTAAAAAGCAATAGCGGAGAAGATGTGTTGACTGGGCGCATCAGTTCCGCAGACTCAGCACTACATCGGCTGGGAAGGGCCTCTGAAAAGTTGGGAAAGGAAGTAGATAACATTCAAGCGCAAATAAACCGCCTTGAAGCAGAGAAAAAGAATCCCAACAGCACTGAATATAAAGCTGCAAAGAACCGACTTGACAATGCTCGTAGACAATACAATGACGCATCAGCTCAATATAATGCGGAGAACAGGAAGATGTACCCTTCATCTTCTCTGCTAAACACATATAATAGCCGAAAGAAGGCGGCATCTACAGCAATAGCGGCTGCAAAGAAAGACATGGGGGGTGCAGCACAGGCATGGAGAAACAGTAAGCAGGCAGAAATTGACAAACTTATTCCCCAGCGTGATGCAAAGATTAACGAAAAGTCAGAGAAGGACAAAAGCTATAATACCACTTTAACCGGGCAACAGAATGACATTGCCAGGGCACAAAAAGCTGCAAGCGAGAGAGAAGTTAAGGAAGCCAGCAAGCAAGATAAATTATCGAGAGGGAATCACTTTATTCAGAACTTTCAGATACTTGAATATGCAGTATGGCAGAAAGATAAAGATGGGAACCTGACTGACAAAACTCAATTGATGTTCTTATGGCTAATACGTCTCCTCTTCTTTATCATTGAGATATTGCCAACGATTGTTAAGATAGTTTCTCCTATTGGCTCTTATGAGCGTATGGTACATGCTGAGGAACAGAGTTTACTGGAATATCTGGAATCAACTGAATATGATAACCAGATTAAATCAATCCATCGGCTTGCACTAAGTACACAAAGTGAGTTACAACAGGAGCAGCATGATCAAGAAGTCGCTTTGAAGAAAGAACTATTAGACAAAATCAAGCAGTCGCAATTGGAAGTTGCAACAGCAGCTATCGAGAAATGGAAGGAACAAGAACTTGCCAAGATAAACACTGTCTCTTCTACTTCATCCAGTGAAGAAGATGATGATGAGGACGGTTCGGGTGTTCCCGTATAAAACATAAACGAATAAAACAATAAAGATATGAGTCGAGTAATACTATCAAAGTTGAATCCAGACGAGATCATCCATCCTGATGACAGTGCTGTAATCAAAAAAATGAATAGAATCCCAGGATTCAAGAGCTTCCTGAAAAAAACCATTGGGAATCTCCATCAAGCTTGGGCTAATGTCACATATACGGGCAATGGGTATGACATCACATCGGAAAGCAATCCGCAGGTGTATGGTCAGTTGTCGGAGGATTGCCGAATATTAGGACTGAAGGAAATACCTTTCCTGTCAGTTGCATGGGGTTATTTTATTTCCTCACGCTCAGTCGGTGGAGACAAACAACGTGTCATCTTGTCTTCTGGTGCAATTGACCTGCTTCAACCTGAAGAACTGGACTTCCTTTTAGGACATGAGATTGGACACATACTTTGTGGTCACATGCCTTATCACATGTTAGTGGAAACGCTATACACTCCGTTATTTACGGACAATTCCTCCGTTTCACTGATAGACTTAATCAAGCTGCCAATGCTGGAATGGTATCGCATCAGTCATTATTCAGCAGACAGAATGGGACTGTTGGCTTGTCAGGACATAAATGTTGCTCTGCGAACAATGATAAAGATGTCGGGACTTCCCAAGGATTGTTATGATAAAATCGACATAGATGCATTTGTCAGTCAAGGGGACGACTTTGATTTTAATCACAATAACGCCATGGACAAGATTGTTAAGGTATTCTCAATTATATCAGCAAATTCGCCATGGTTGGTAGTCCGCTCAAAAAAGCTTCTTGAATGGTACAAGTCAGGCGAGTATCAGAAAATTGTCCAACGTCGCTAATAACGGTCACTTGTGATACAAACATCATTCAGGGACTTCCAACAAGTTGCGCTGTCAAGTGTCAGCAAATTATTCTGCGTGACTATGGGTATGAGATTACAGAAAATAATTTGTGCATCATCGCCTCTGAAAATGGCTGGTTCGTTCCTGAAAATGGAGTTCGTATGCAAGACAACGGTAAGCTGTTGGGATGTTTCGGCGTAGAATATCAACATTCACAAGACAATAGTATCGCAGGATTAAAAAAGGAACTTCAGCTGCAGCATCGGGTAATGGTAAACGTGAACAGGTCAAAACTGGTAGGAGGTCTATTAGACAAACATGACGAAGCCTGTCATGCTCTAATTGTGACAGATGTGGATGATGTCATCAACAGTACCGTTTCGGTGATTGATCCTGCTAATGGAGATGTCAATCGCCATTACCCTCTTCATTGTTTTATCCATGCATGGAAAGATTCTGATTACTATATGTTGTCCACGGTGACTCCTGCACTATACCAATATGATCCGACTTCAAAAATGATGATAGAAATATAAACCCATTAAATATAAATAATTATGTTATTCGGTAATAAGAAAAAAAGCAAGGGAATTGAAAGTTTCAATCCCGAATTATGCAAAATCGAAAAAAGCAAGAAAGAAAAGTTCCGTAAAGACGATGTCGCTATGGGATGTAGTGATGGATGCTGGGATGGATGTATAGGCTCATGCCGCCGTTTCCAACATTAAAGTTTTGAGCATTTATGACAAGTAGCCAGGAATGGAAAGACGGGCATTGTAAGGACATTACGTTCATTGTTACGAAAGACTGCCAGTTAGCGTGTAAATACTGCTATCTTGTGGGCAAGAATAACAATGAACGGATGTCCATTGAGACTGCCAAATCAACAGTTGACTACATTCTTGACCAAGAGACTGATGAGCTTTTCAACTTTGAATCGGTTGTATTCAACTTCATTGGAGGGGAGCCGTTCCTTGAAATAGATCTGATAGACCGGATTTGTGATTATCTGAAGATGCAGATGTATCTCAGAAAGCATCATTGGTTCGACTCTTATCGGTTTTCCATTACAACAAATGGAATCAACTACCACAGCAAGAAAGTTCAGGAGTTTATCCGTAAGAACAAAAAACATCTGAGCATTACCATAACGATTGATGGTACAAAGCGGAAGCATGACATAAATCGTATATGGAAATCGGAAAGAACAGATAATCAAATTGAAAAAGGTTCATACGATGCTGTAGTAAGAAACATTCCTCTTTGGTTGGAACAATTCCCTGATGCAGCAACCAAAGTCACTATCAGCTCACCAGATATACCATATATCTGTGAGAGCGTTCTTCACTTGTTCCATTTGGGCATTCATAATGTACATATCAACTGTGTATTTGAGGATGTTTGGCGTGAAGGTGATGATATACTGTTTGAGCAACAGATGAGGCAACTTGCTGATACAATCATTGGGAACCGTCTATATGATGATCATGTATGCACATTGTTTGAACGGAGTATAGGTCATCCAATGGATGTTGAGAACAACAGAAACTGGTGTGGTGCCGGATTAATGTTGGCAATAGATGCAAGAGGTGTATTTTACCCATGTACACGTTTTGCTCAGTATGCTCTCAGAGATAAGCCAGCAAGAGCCATAGGAAATGTAAAGGAGGGCATAAACAAGAATATCGTTCGTCCGTTTTATAGTCTATCTCGAACATTACAATCAAACAAGGAATGTATAGAGTGTCCTGTTGCTTCTGGCTGCGCTTGGTGTCAGGGGGAGAATTATGACTGTGCAGATTCTCAAACCATATTCCAGCGATCGACAGCTATTTGTAAAATGCATAAGGCAAGAGTCAGGGCTAATGCCTATTATTGGAATAGAATTGATGAGAATGAGATGGAGAACCTTTCAATGCCGGTTAAAGTCAATAATCATTGCAATATAGACAAGGGCATAGAAGATCCCCATACAATAATTGTTCTACTCTCTACCCAGTCTGTTTCATATTGTGTAGCAGACAACCCTACTGCAGAAGAAGCACTGATGCCCTTGACCATACTGCGTGATATAATTGATCGGGCAAAAGGTAATCAATGGTCTCTTCAATTTGTATATCCAAAGACATTGCTACCTGTTGATTATGAGATTTTAATAAATAGCATTCCGCACAAGAGTATTGTGCCGTTTGGCTCTTATATTGCAGGTGATGCCATTGTTATCAGCAGATGGTCAGACTTACAAGTCGAGAATAATAAAGGTTCATTCATTATTCTGCGTACCACGCTTAATGAATTTTATGAGAACGTGGGTGAACTGGAAACTATTTTGTGTGACATAAACAGGCTAAACATCATCTTTAGGGATGAACAGCATTTTGGCCAGTCGGATTCTGAGAAGTACCGTGATGCTTTGGGGCGATTAACATCTCAGATATTGAAATGTTGGGAAAAAGGGAAAAAGGTTGAAGTAAACCTAATAACAGACCGGCTTTCATTGGATGAAATGGATAATTGTGATGCTGGTTGGCGGTCTGTTACATTGGCACCAAACGGGTATTTCTATATCTGCCCAAGTTTCTACAATGACAATCCATCGGAGAATTGTGGACATATCTCACAAGGTCTCGATATAAAAAATCCATTGCTTTATAAGTTGAATCATTCTCCTTTATGCTCGGAATGTGGGGCTTTCCATTGTCCAAGATGTGTTTATTTAAATAAGAAGAAAACACTGGAGGTTAACATTCCATCATACGAGCAATGCCTAAAGGCCGAGATCGAATTGGAAACCACAAAATCATTCTACGAACTATGGCAGAAGAAAAGATTTTCTTAGGGTATATTTCAAAATCAGAAGCAGCAGACATTGAGCCAAAGATAGAACGATTGGCAGGATTAGAAGAGCTGTTGATGATAGTTGAGAATGACGAACTGGCTACCAGTGTTAATAACGAGATAGAAAGTTTAAAAGCGGAATGTACGTCTTGGTGGGTACAGATTTCTACACAATATTATTGGAAAACAAAGCAAACTGATACATGGGAAATAGATTTCTCTAACGATAAGGTATGGCTTATTAAACCCAAAATGCAAGATTGATGATAGTTTTGAAATGAATTCTTCTTCTATTATTTAAGAACAAAAAATGAATAATATATGAAAATGAATTTCTTAAACTCCTCTTACCTCTTCAACAATGCGGATGCTTATATCGACCGTGTTGCACAGAGATTTATCAACGACTTCAGATATAAAGGCTATGAGGTTGATGGTGTCAAGTTACCCTCTGGCGAATGGGATATCTCACTGAAGAAAGGCAATCTTTTCCAGGCTGTCCTAGGTATGCAAACAGCCCTGAAAGTGAAAATATCATCAACATCACCACATGCCTTAGTAAAAATGAGTATAGGCTTATTTGGACAGCAGGCAATACCTACAATCCTTACTGTTGCTGTTTGGTGGCCCATTGCCATCTGTCAAGTGGCAGGACTTGTCAAACAATACAAGATGGATCAAGAGGTTTTGACATCCATCGTACATGGATTCAATGTTGCCGCTGGTCATACAGTAAGCTATACGGCAATCAATTGAGATTATGCTTAAACGCAGACTTAGGAATTACGACATTAATGACATTAAGCATCCTGAGGATAGCGAGATACTTGATGGACTGAACAAGATACCGCTTTTCAAGGGATTCTTGAATAACACCATTGTGCCAATACGAGAGGCATATAACGAGGTGGAATCATACGGTGACGGGTGGAATGTCACTCAACAGAGTTCACCTCAAATATACAAGAAATTGCAAGAGGCATGTGATATTCTTGGTATCAAGAAAGTACCTAAACTCACCTCAGAATGGTTCTATGCTCCCTCATCCTTTTCGGCAGGGAATGAAAAGTTCAGAATAGTCATTTCATCTGGGGCAATAGACCTGTTTGAAGATGAAGAACTGATATTTTTCATTGGCCATGAGTTAGGACACTATATTTGCGGTCACAAACCTTATCAGATGCTTTTGGAAGCCTTGTATATGCCATTCATAGACAACGCTTCGGTAAAAGTATGGTCAACCATCGTAAAAGTTCCTTTGCTCGACTGGTACAGAAAATCTGATTTCACTGCGGATCGGGTTGGACTGTTGTGCTGTCAAGACATAGACGTTGCCCTAAGAGTCATGATTAAGCGGGCCGGTCTCCCCAAGAAATACTATAACCAGATAAATACCAAGGCTTTTTTGCAACAGGCAATAGATTTTGAGACACAGCATGTTGACAATCTGGATAAGATAGCCAAGGCCTTGTCACTACGTTCCTGCGAATTCCCCTGGATGGTGCAAAGAGCTATACGCCTATATGAATGGTATCATTCTGGCGACTATCAAAGATTTATAAACAAAAACAAGCAATTGATATGATAACGGGACAGTACATAAACACTGGCAACATCCCTGTGATGTCCATTTTGAACTACAACCGCATACGTGATGAAAAGAAACGTGAGGCAATAAAGGCAATGGGAATGAGCGCCTGTCAGGCCGGATGTATGAGCCGAGGTTGTTGTTCCAAATGTCATGGCGGCGGTCACAAATAACAGCTTCAAAGTAGGATGCATATAAAGACTTTCTCTGGACATGACTACTTCTACCTCAAACAGACAAATGAAATTGTTGACTCTGGACCTGACGATGATTTGTTTGCTTGGGAGTTTGAACCTTTGTCGTATTTCACTGCATTACCCAAAGTCGATACTTTCATCATCAGCATAACAGAACAGTGCAATTTGCGTTGTTCGTATTGCTGTTATTCTGGTAGCTATAAGAATAACAGAACTCATAACACCTCATCGATGTCGAGAAACGACATTGACGAGGTTTTCGTATTTATTCAGAGAACTGTCGGAAACAAGGAGTTAAAACTGGCGTTCTATGGTGGTGAGCCTTTGCTACAACCCGACTTGTTGCGTTATGCCATAAATAAAGCATATGCATTGTGGGAAGATAGAATCTCTATTTCCGTTTCTTCGAATGCAACACTTTTAACCCCTGCAATAATAGACTGGCTTTTTGACAATAAGGTACGTATTGACATCTCCATTGACGGACATAAAAAGGTACATGACAGACAGCGCAGATACAGTAACGGAAATGGTACGTTTGAAAAGGTCTATGAGGTCTTGTCTTACATCAGAGCACATCATCCAGCTCATTTGCAGGATGACGTGCTGATTCTAATGACGTTGGCTGAGTTAGACGACCTTATAGAGATAAGTATTAACTGGCATGAAGATTCCCTTTTGAGGGATATTATCCCTACCAAAATTTCGAGTATATCGCCAAACTTCAGATTAGGTGTTGAAAGGTCGAACTATGAAGTTTTGGCAAATAAATACCTTTCTCTGTTGGATGTCTATGAATCACATAGGGAGTTGAATGTACTGAAGGTTTTCCTTGAACAATGTATTGCCTATTGGATTAACAGACCAATTATTGATGTAGAAAGTGCGGTACCTATGGCTACATGCCTCCCCCTAAATAATAAATTGTATATCGACTCGCACTTAGATATTGGTGTTTGTGAGAAGATTGCTGATAAATATCGTATTGGCAACGTAAAGTCTGGAATCAATTGGGAGACCGCCAATTCACAGGTTAAAGAGTACTATCAAAAAAGGGATCAACGATGCCGGTTCTGCCCAGCAATCAGAATGTGCAATATGTGTTTCACCGCAATAGAATACAGCGATGATGAGTGGGATATTTTATGCCACAATGAGAAGATATATACGAAAGTATGTTTTAGACTGTTTTGTGAAATGGCAGAAAGAGGACTTTTGCAATGAAAGAGTTTCCTGATTTGAAAACAGAACGGTGTCATCTGGTTCAGACCACATTGGATGATGCTGAAGCAATATTTGAAACGGTAAATACTCTGGAGTGTCAGATGAATATGCCAGAGTTCTATTCTGCTTTCCATTATAAAGAAAGAATAACACATTTCATACAGGTCTTTTCCAATTATTGGCGGTTGGGTAGTGGTATGTTATGGTCCATTAAAACACCATCCGGCATTGCCGGTTTTGTTGGTGTCATGGATATTCCAGATATGGCGACATTGTTCTATGCCACACACCCTGCTTATCGTAATAAAGGATATATGAAGGAATGTGTTATGTGTTGTCTTGAATACTTCAGTAAACAATACGCAGAAACTTCAATCCATAGTGTTGTGTTCGATGACAATATACACTCTCTAAGAATACTGTCAAATACGGCAGTCAAGATAGATTTAAGACAAAGGAACAATCTATAAAAATGTGTAATATGAAAAAGAAGTCAGGTATTCCCGGTTTATCCTTCTCCCTAAAAAGAGCACTGGGCATCACTCAATTCAAACAGAAAGTGTCCCGTGAGACTGGTATTCCCCTTACGCGAGGTGGAATTGAGAGGAAAATAGGGAGCACAATAGTAAAAATGTTATTTGGCAATAAAAAATGATTAGATAATGAGCTGGAATGATTTAACAGAAAGGCAAAAAGATTTAGACAGAGCCATTGAACGATGTGGAATCAAATTAGATGATTCGACAACATGTCTGTCAAAGGTAATGAGAGCTATCGGTGCAAATCCTACCGAAGCCTCGTTCGTCAAGGCACGTATAAACCTGCGTTTAAAGACACAGATGGCGTTAGAAAGAGCAGATGATTTAATATCCAAGACCGAAGCCATGCTTGACCAATTTGAAAAAGATGATGAGGAATGGCGCAGAAAGGGACGCTCGTTAGGATTTAAATTTTGAAGAATGTAGTAATGGCGGTGTGTAATTTTTAAACAGACCGCCATTCTTATCTATCATGCTTTAGCCTTACTGCCATTAGTAATCTTGATTGGAAAAGAGATTGACCAATAAAAATATCGTTATCTGATAGAAAATTGCATTTAGAGTCTTCTATTCATATATAATCAAAACATAGTTAATATGAAAGTAGAATTATCTTATGAGGAAATCATCAATTATGTGGAGCGGAACTTTTTCATTCGTCCACAATTGGTGTACATTGATGAGCGGACGGTTGACATAGAATATAAGCCAAGTAAATTCTTACCTGCAATGTCAATTCGTGTTCGCATAGATGGTTGTAGAAAAGATGTGGTATGCCTTTCTTATGAGTGCAGTGCCCCAATGGCCATGATTATTTCTGGTGCGGTTGGTCACCTTGGAAACAAAATACCCCAAGGAATTGATGTGAATACAACAGATAAACGTGTTGTGATATATCTCGAACAAGTGGAAGTCTTGGAAAAACCTTTGTCTTATGTGGAATTAGAAACGATTTCACTTTGTGATGACCATATTGACATTTCGGCAAGATTGAGATAAGCGGAAAATATTGTGCATAAATGGGAATAATAATATTTTAAACTCTAAAAAAACAATATTATGACAACGATTGTATGTTTGACGATTTTAGTCTATTGCATTATGGGCAAAGACATACGTTCTCTATTGGAGAAGGTAAAAGATGTTGACTGGAAAGGAAAGGGAGAAGATTTGATGGAGAAGATAAAGCCATACGCTCAGACAGTAGGACGTACCACGGCAAAACCTTTGTTGCAGTTCTACTATGTGATGGTGGATGAATCAACTCCTACTTTGGATAAAGTGCTGATATACGCAGCTATCTTCTACACTATCTCACCTGTCAGTTTGATTCCAAGTTCCGTGTACAAATTACTGGGCGTTCTGGATGAAGGTGCTGCCATCCTATACGTCTATAAAAAGGTAAAGGAGAGGATTACACCAGAAATTGAGCTAAAGGTGGAAAGCATCCTTGACGAGTGGTTTGGTACAAAATACGAACTTGTTGAGTAAAGAAGAATCAACAACGTTATGTGGATGGGATGTATGCAACGATGCTGCATCCCATCTTGTTTTATATACCAAGAAAAGATAGATGAACGATAGAAAATCGAAATTTAGTCGTTCCTCTATAATATAATATCATAAAAAATACGATTATGAAGAAGTTTAAGTTGTTCGGAAATAGTTCTCCAATTGAGAATACTGGTGCTTGTGAATTGTACAAGGTACTCAGTACTGAGGAATATACTCAATACCCTTACGAGAAATGTGACCTTGATGATGGTATGAGTGTTATAAACCAGGTAATTGGAGGGTATTGGAAACCTCGTTTCCTTATGGATGAGAGGAATAAGGCTGCCGTTGAATTTATGGACAGTTGGACAACCCTTAAAACCATTTGCACTGATGACATCGATTGGCAGTCATTGGAAGGCTTACCACAAGATGCGATTGACAAAGCAAAAAAATTGAATGCCCATTTCCCTACTTTTGTGAGAGGCTATAAAAATGGTGTTGCAGAAGTTTCTTAGCAAATCAATCCTGATGGCCGTTACTACATGGATGAAGATGGCTATGGTATGACAGATGACGAAGAAATAACAATATATAGTTATGTTGACAGAGCAGGGAAACCATTGGTTAAGTTCCGAAACATAAAGAACTTCAGTGAGTTGGACGAGATGGAAATAGAAGCGAGAAGAAACTTCAAAAACAGAAAGTAATATGAACAAGGTTTACCAAGATTATCAGGCTGGTGTTGAGAGCATCTTCAAGATGTTGGCTCAACGAGTGGATGACAAGCAGATGCAGCTTGTCCGCAACGCATACGAACTGGCTGCCGAGGCACACAAGGAGCAGAAACGCAAGACGGGTGAGCCTTACATAACACATCCGATTGCTGTGGCACGTATTGTTGCCGAGGAATTGGAACTTGGAGCCAATCCCGTGATGGCGGCATTCCTACATGACGTGGTGGAAGATACCCAATACACTATTGAGGACATCCGCGAGCGTTTCGGGGAGGACGTGGCCTTCCTTGTGGGTGTAGTGACCAAGCAGAAAAAGGAGAAGTATGATAAGTCGAAGCAGGTGGATAACTATCGTCAGATACTGGCATCGGTACAGTATGACGTGCGCGCCATCTTAGTGAAGCTTGCCGACCGTCTGCACAATATGCGCACATTGGCAAGTATGCGTCCCGACAAGCAGATGAAGATTGCCGGCGAGACCGATTACTTTTATGCCCCGCTTGCCAACCGTCTTGGGCTGTATCATGTGAAGACCGAGTTGGAAAACCTGTCATTCCATTATCGCTGCCCTCGTGAGTATGAGCAGATAGAAGGGATGGTGGAAGAGCTGAAATTGGCAGAGAAAAAGAACCTCGAAGGATTCATTGCAAAGGTGAGCGAGCTGCTGGAAGACAATGGCGTCAAAGCAAGGATAGAGCTTCGCTACCGTATGCCCTATAGCATCTGGCGCAAGATGTGTTCCAAGGGGTGTGACTTCCACCATGTAGATGGCAAGCACTATATCCGCATCATCTATGACGCGAAGGACCTGCAAGAGGAGAAGAAACTGAGCCTGCATATCTATGCCGTTCTGTCTGACTATTTCAAGGAGCGTCCTGGCAGTGTGGCCAACTATATCAATGCTCCCAAGGAGAACGGTTATCAGAGTTTCCACGTGAAGCTGCTCAACGACCAAGGCGGTTGGGAAGAGATTCATATCTCGTCTGAGCGTATGGTGCGCAACTCACGTCTTGGTTGCACGGCTGAAAGAAAAGAGGAGAACGTGAAGGCTTGGTTGGAGAAATTCAAGGCTGTGCTGAAGGATGTGGCGTATCACAGCCACGAGATGGACTATATGGACGGAGTGACGGCATCGTTCTACAATGATGACATCATGGTGTTCACGCCTCATGGCAAAGGTGTCATCCTGCCAAAGGATGCTACTGCACTGGACTTTGCCTTTGAGATTCACAGCGAGGTGGGACTACATGCTGAGCATGCCCGAATCAATGGTAGGCTTTGTTCGGTGAAAACCGTGCTGCATCGAGGTGATTGTGTGGAGATTGGGACAGACGAGAAAGCACTGCCAGGGGAAGAATGGCTGAAGTACGTACTGACCTACAAGGCAAAGCGCACTCTCCGCAGTTATTTTGCCAACATGGCAAATATGCCATATATCCGTTGTTCCTGCTGCCATCCGTTGCCTGGCGACGAGGTGATAGGATTCAAGGGGGCTGAAGGAGTTGTCACGCTGCATAAGCGCAACTGTCCCGATGCTATCCGCATGGCTTCTGAGCAAGGCGACTCCATCGTTGCCGTCAACTTTGAAGAGCATGAAGCGTTCCTCTTCCCTGTCCGTATCTGCATCCGTGGCATCGACCGCCATCACCTGTTGAGTGATGTGGTGGCATGTATCACTGAAAAGCAGAATCTATCCATCTCGCGGCTCAACACTGTGACCGTTGACCGCATCGTTGAGACTTCGGTTGATTTCGCAGTCCATTCGGTAAGAGAGTTGGAGAATGCCATACAGTCCATATCGGCTATCAGAAACGTGGATGAGGTTTCGAGAATTGACATTGAATAAACATTAACGATAAAATAAACTCATAATTATGACTACAATTTTCAACAAACTTTTTAAGAAGCAAGAAAAGACTACATTACCTTTGGATTCTCATGTAGCACGATATGTGTTCGATTTCTCCCAAATGCCAAGTGTACCCGCATACGGGGCTCCTTGTGTTTTTGTTGAGGGAGAGGACAATCATGAGTCGTTTTATGATTGTTTCTTAAAGGAAATCAAAGACATTCCCTCGCTTACTTCTTCTGTTAGGTTAAAGATGTATGGAATTAAAGAAGGATACCTAGCTGTTTTTACTTTCCCTGAGCCAGAGGCTTCTCCTGAGGTGAAATATGGCATCTGTGTCTTTAATATGGAAGAAGCCGAAAGGCAAAAGCATACCCCTTATGAGCCTTATGAGCACCTTCCATACTACATTCTTGCCAAGATTGTGGACGTATGGGCTATCGGTGAAATAAAACCTCATCCTAGACAGCCCAACGATTACGTTACCACTTATTACAAGACGATAGATACTCCAGATCTTCGTAAGTTTGTGGAGTGGGTAATGGACAAGGAGAATCTTTCGCAAAATGAACCCAACGAGACATATCCGGATGTAGTAGAAGAATATCTGAACGGTAGGCTGTAATTTGCGATGACAACTATACGGCAGTATTGATTGAAGTATAAAGAATAAAAAAAAAGAAAAGATACTATGAGATTGTTTGGTATTATTGCCATGACATTGTTGGTGACAATGACTGGCTGCAAGAAAGAAATGGGAACACAGTATCGCGAATACTTTGAGAATGACGATGCCGTCAGTCTCAAAGACGTAATCGAGATTTATGACAAATACGCAAGTGCAAAGAAGGACAGCACGGACTTTGACCTTTTTGCTGCCTTCTATGGACAGGATGCGGCAGACAATGTTCTCGAATACGAGATCGTGAGTGATACGGCATTCGCCCTGCAATTGCCGGAATATGCCATAAGCAATCATCCGTTTCTTTCCAATGCAGAGGTGTTCTACAACTCTTGCCTATTGGCTTTCAATGTATGGAGCAATCATGAGCTGTGGCTGCGAGGATGCGATGGTTTCGAACTTGCTGGAGAAAAAGACGTTGTTGCTGGCATCAAATCTGTTAGCGAGGATTGCATCAGGGACAAGGAACTCTGCCAGGCAGCCAAGACCTACAAGGACAGCATCGTCATTATGATGAAGCGTACTCCAGAAGAATGGAGAGAAGAAGAACATTCGATGGATCTGTTGATTGCTTTTGGCAACAAGATTGAAGCCAAGGCCTATCAGTATTTCACGGATGAGGAGAAGTTCGTTGATTCCTTGAACGCGATGACCAAGGAACTGGCAGATGCGACAAAGCCTACGATGGAACTTTACAGGAAGGTTGAAGCGGACAAAAGAGTGGAAATGATGCTACATAGCCTGAACGAGTGTTCCACTTTTGACGAGCAATGCTCGTTGTTGCTGAATTGGGCGGACAGTCCGGAAGCAGAACTTGAAGACGAGTGGATTGTGGCTGTGGCAGAGAAGCTAATGAACAGTGGCAAATACAATCCTTGTCTTAACAATATCTGGATTATATGGCGATGCCTGTATCAATATTGCTATGGCGGCATATCCCGTGATTCCTCCATACCCAACAGCATCTACAACGATATGCGCAAGAAATGCTATCTGACCTGCCTGAAGAGGATAGAGAAACATCCTCATGATATTTTTGCCATGAACTGTGCGGCAGCAATTGGCGGCAGGGTGAACATCAACCGCTTCGGACAGAATATGTTTGGCAATGAAGCTGTGATAGAGAAGCACACCTACTTATCTGGTCGTGACGATAAGGAGGATAAAGAAAGTGAAGAAGCTGAAGATTAAAGAAATACAATGATTATGAGATTGAGTAAAAGAATGACAATGGTTTTGGCATTGCTCCTCTCGGTGATTGGAGCGGATGTCTGTGCACAGGAGGTAGCGGATTCGGTCTGGGTTGATTCCGTCGAAGTGGATTCCGTGACACTTGCCGAAGAGTTTAAATCGGATTATGACTCGGAAGAAGACAAGGCGAGGAAGGACAGTTTGATCCAGGCACGTTACGTCATCGTCTCCATGAATGGGAAGTATGGTATCTATGACCGTGAGAAGAACGACAGTGTCACGGCTGTGGATATGGACTATATCGAGTATTCCCACTATTTCCAACCAGAAGACGGTATGTGCTTCTGCTATTTCTACTATGAGAAAGGGCTGCAATGCGGAAAAATCGGCATCAATATGAATGACAACACGAAAATGGAAGCTTTTGCCGACAATCCAAGACTCGTGGGGAAAGTGGAAGACTTTACTGCCATAGACTCATTGATTTCGGTACGGAGTTATGATGTGCTGAGTGAATGCATGGCGGCTATTGATGGAATGCAAGGACAGGTGGCAGTCATTGACGCAAGGACTGGTGATGTCTTGACATGGGGAGCATCGGAGAATGTAGAGGGTGACATCGTGTATGCTCCTCTTCTTAAAAGGTTGTGCAGTTCGGAAACATATATGCCTTTCGTGGCTGCCGACTGCCTCGCCCAGTCAAACACCTCGTTGGAGGACAGCGTCGATACAGGGCAAGGTATTCTTGTGTTGAACGACAGCGTGCGGATAAGAGACCATAATTGGCGCAGAGGTGGTTACGGTATGTTGACATACCGACAGGCTCTGCTCAACAAGTCGAGGATTGGGATGTATCATGCCATGATGACCCTGCCTGACGGTATGGATTATTGGAAGTATGCCACTGACCAGACGAAAAACACCAATGCGTTGGAACTTGCTACGGTGTTCAACAATATCTTCCATTTGGATTCCGTGAACGTCTCTGCGGAAAGACGCGGCAATATCCGTGCAATTGCCATCGGGATGTTTAAGGAAGGGGGCATACAACATAAGCGTGCGCCCAAGGATGTGGAACTGGCTGGAGTGTATAACGTGGCTGATGACGGAACGGAGCAGACATTTACGTTTGTAGGCTGCTTCCCTGCCGATAAACCGAAGTATGCTGTCAGCATGGTTGTACTGAGAAAGCATAAGCTGCCGGCATCGCCAGCAATGGTGTCAGACAAAGTGAATGAATTGATTGAATGGTTAAACAAAAAGTAAATACGAATATAATGAAGCAAAAAGTATTTTGGCTTGATTTGGCCGTCTGTTCTTAATGGCTGTTTGTTGCATTGGCAAACTGTAGTTGGTGGTCATTACCAACTCATTTTCTTATGGTAGTCACAGTCGTGATGAGAATCATTCTCTCCTTCACCCTTTATCGTGGGGAGAAACGAAGTTGGATTCCATTGACAGTTTTCTCGGCTCTGTTTGCCTTGCTGTCTGTTGAGGGACCGGTTATGAGGACAACGGGTGATTTCGCTGATTTGCCGTTTGTCGTTATGGGTATAAACAATGACCACTTGACCCATAACATTATAAAATGCATATTGTTGGCATGGCTATTCTTGGGACCGATAGCTGTATATATTGTTGGACTTATCAGGAAAACAATGAAGTCATCCACCTTGACTTGGAAGGATGCTCTGGGAGCGATTCTCTGGAAGGACAAAGGGGCAAAGGCCTATTGCCAACTGATGTTGGTTGCCATCTGTGCGTTATATGTAGGGCTTGTCATGGACATGAGAATGTGTCGTTTCGCTTGTGTCATCCTGCCGCCTCTCAGTCTATATCTGATTGCCAGATATATGACTTCCTGTAAAGATACAACAGAGAAGAATCCTGTTGTCGGCAATTTTTGGATGATGGTAGCTGCTATGGTACTATTTTTCTACGCACAACGCTATGCCGGGATGTGGCGCGTGTGGATGCTCGTTGCCAGTATAGCAATGGTTGCTTACGTATGTTGGCGCACTTTTGGTAAGCTAGGATTGGCAGGAATAAGCATATTGGCTACCGTATATTTGGGAATACTTCTCCCAACCTTGGCAATTGGTTATAATCAATACGCCTGTATAGAATATGGTCGCCGAGGGTTATATACGTTGGAACCATTGAGAGGCATTTTCTATATCAAGGACACTAATACGGACAAGGTCGGCTTGCGGGACAGATACGGCATACTTATCGAGCCTATATATGACAACATCATTCATAATTCACGCAATCGTCCATTGGGAATCTATGAGCTAAGAAACAACGGATGCTATACTTTGTATAATGTATATCAAAACAAAATGATGACATCAAATGTCAGCGACCCGAATCTACAGGACAGTCTCTGTCAAATACTTGATAAGTATTGTGATAGGAATGCTTATGGTCACAGAGACAGGTTGGAAATACGTGTTACCAACAAGTTCAAGGCAGAGATTCCTCTTTCTCACATCAAGATGACGAGAAACGGAATTACCTCATACTATGATTAACGTGAGTTCGATGAATTATAACTATTTGTAAATTTGGTGATTAGCGAAAAT
>ERZ838577.835-NODE-835-length-45726-cov-4.604497_pt1 | contig 45726 bp, 36 predicted proteins | sample MGYA00519682_ERZ838577 | MGnify/ENA primary metagenome ERZ838577 (study PRJEB31850, sample SAMEA3708838) | human gut metagenome | biome: human gut; feature: human-associated habitat; material: faeces | place: China | collected 2014 ...
ACACGGTTCCAGCCGACTGCATGCCGTAGACATAACAAGAGGGCGGGAACTAAGGTTTACTGTTTCACGGAATTAGGCTCTGCCCCGCTATCTGCGGAAGGCCGCCAGAATTTCCAGAAACTATTCCGTTCTGGGTTCAGCGCAAGCCGGAAAGGCAGATGCTTTTGTTTTACGGAGACGACATAGCGAGGATCAGCTCGTCAGGCGATCCGTATGGGGGCAGCAGAGGGTAGATCGTGAAAAGTTTCTTCGCCAATCGACGTGAGACCAAGCAAACTCTGGGTGGCTGTTCGATGTCCCACAGTTGCTCTGAGTAGAAAAAGTGACCGCCCGTAAGGTTTTCCCCTGACCGGGAAACCCGAAAGAGAATAAACGCACTGCCATACGGATTGTCGCCAAAGGCAATCTGAAGCCAGATTCGATCGTTTTGACGGTTCTTCAGAAAGCCGACGATCGCATTATTCAAATGCACGTGCAATCCATCAGCCTGTGCCTCGGCAAGCAGATCTTCCTGAACTAAAACCGGATGAGCAACGTCGTCGGGATCAACGAAGGAAATCGTGGCCGAGCCTCCGAAATACAAACGCGCTGCTCTATCCCAATGCCTCTCGAAATCGGTAACGCTGATAACCGTATCAATCCTTTCTTTGAGAGAAACCTCAACCGGGAAAGGTGGATTTTCAATTTCAGAAACCGTGTGAAAGCCGTATGTGTCGAACAGCCCTCCTTCGACAGTGACGTCAAACGAGGAAGGAATCGGCGAATATAAAAACAAAAATCGGATACGCGGATGGAAAACCGAATCCGTAATTGATCATTAGTGCTGCAATGAATGAATTGCAGTATCTCCTCATCGAGATAAATTCGCATTTCATCGCCTATGAATTCGATAGGCATGCCGGCCCTTTCGAATACGGGGCAGGCATCGCTGCGGGGATCAATAAAAGCGACATCAGCCAACTCATCAGCAAAAGGCCCATATCCCTGGGGGAGGCCTTTCACCTGAATAAAAATGGTTCGCTTGGGCCTAATCATGCCCTTCGGCGTTAAGGTATAGGACTTTATGATGTCGCTCGGAAACGCGTGCGATGCAAGGTCCACGGAGAAGACGCGATCGCTCTCAATATGCCGGCGGCGGATAGAGGTATCAAGCCGCTTATGCTGCGAGACAGCCCCTTTAGCGGTTATCAGCCGATAGTCGACTGTTCCATCTTCTCTCTTGTGGGTGAGCACCAGGCTCTGCCTTGTGTAATAGGACATGAATTTCTGTCGGCAGAGCGCGGCCATTATCGGGGGTATGGGGAAATTCGGGTCGGTTTGAATTTCCGCAACAGCTTTATCGCATCGGGTTCCGAAACGTTCAGCGAAGTACGTTTTCTCACTTTGCGTCGTGCCGCAAGGCAATAAAGCAAAAGAGTCTTTGAACTCATTGGCCAGTTCGTCAAGAATCTCGGGATGCCGGGCTTGTAAGTCACAAAAAAGACCTGAAAGCGTGTAGCTGGCAAAACTGATTTTGTCCTCAGACATATGGCACCCCGATGGCTGTTCACCTTGCGGTTTCTATTATCTCAGGTGAATGAATTGCTATTGATGAACTGGCGGACCGCAGAGACGATGCTGATCGGCATGATATCCCCGAGTTTTTAGAGTTGATCGTCAGCTGATTGAGGATTACCAGTCGCCGTCAGTCACTTCAACGGGTTTAAGACCGGCGAGCCTATTGCTTCCCGAAACCGCGCTCTCTTCAGAGTAGTAATCGAACCAAGGAAGCCCAGCCTTGATGTAGTCCTCCGCGGATACAGGTTTGCGGGGCATTGGAAGCCCTGTGATTCTTGACCAATCGGCTGAGTTTACGAGATGGACATAGGCCCGTGCCGACCGGGTTGTATCGTAGTCCGAGACCTCACGGCGGTCTTTGTAGATTTCCTGATGAATGCGGCCGCCGGCGCCGAGTCCCATTTCTGACGGTTTGAGAGTTGACCTGCTGCAGAGGACGAAATCTTCCTGATACGAGGAGAAGCTTCTTTCTTCCACCCGCTTTTCCTTTTTAAGCGGATAAACCTGAATCTGGATGCCGCCAAACTCTGACTTGCCAGTCAGCTGTTCCTCCGCGGTTTGACCTTCGCCGAGCCGGGCGGCGACAAACTGCCGAATGACCCCCTTTTCTACACAGAAGCCGTCGATCCAGGGTTGGGCGGGAACGGGAAGGTAATTCTGAAGATTCTGTTCTTTGCCGCCATCAACCCGTGTGCCCTTAACGAGACCGGGCTTCCATTCATCCCCGGTCACCGCGCAGATTTTGCCTGCCGCGATTCGGACCGCGAACGGATATTCTCTGGGGCTCCTGAAGGAGATCCACATGGCTTCAGCCTGGTACATTGGCAGCATAAGTCCGCCGTGCTCCAGCCATTTCTGAGGAATCCTGCCTTCATAGTCTTCGACGTGTTCGAGTTCAAACCGGTCTAGTCCGGGCGGAAGATTATTGACTTCATCATCAGGAACTCGCAGGGTGCGTTGGAAATTCATGCGCAGTATGCAGTCTTTGCCAATCGCGGGAAAGGCGAATTCCAGTTCGTTATTGTCAATTAAACGAACGCTGCTGCGGGGCTTATGGGTACGGAGTTGTACTTGGACAGTGTGGCCTTTCTCAGACATGGAGGACCTCCTTCAGTTATCACCAATCGCCGTCTTTCACTTCACGGCTGATCTCCAGAATCGCATCGTCCGGCATCTGCTTCATCTGCCTGAGAACCTGGGCGAAAAGCTTTGGCCGGGCGGTAATAATGGCCTTGAGGTCGCTGGATAGCTTGCCTGCCATGGCGAGAAGAACATCTTTGTCTTCGTGAAGCTCCTGGGCGATTAACACAATCGTTTCTTCAGATGGAGGAGGAAATATGCCTCGCTCAATCTTGGAAAGATAGGATGGCTCGATGCCGACTCGTTCAGCGACCTGGCGCAGCGAATAGGTGCGTCGGTCTTCCTCTTGGAGTCTGAGCCGTGCTTCGCGAATGTATGTTCCAAAGTCCATGGTATTAGCCTGTGTAGCAGTTACTCCACATTTTAGCTAAACCAAAAACGACCCAAAACCATCAGCAATCGTTATTACTTGCGGGAAGTGTAGAGTAAATACTACACACTTGTCAAAAGTATTTGACGCGGGCAGAGGAGAGTGCTGTCCCGCTTTCAGTAACGCTTCTGTTTCATTTTCCTGAGCCATCTTTGCAGTCAGCGGGCATAAAGTAGCGAAGCGCGCTGAGGTCCATTCTTTTCTGCGCTTGGCAGCCTCAGCTGTCCGGGTAGCCTCCGGACGCGGTCTCTGTGTGTCGCGCGCAGGCATGCATTTGTTTTAAACGAGATTTGCCCGACGTTTCTTTCTGGAATCGCCGGGCTTTTTTTTGTTCTCTTCGAACGAATCAGTGATTACGGCACCGGAAGCCCCGCCTATTCATGTTTCTTAGCAGAAACACTTCCTTGTTTAATCCGCTGTTATTAGGAAATCAGTCTCCAGAAAGATTGGCGCAACCGCCTCCCGACAGGTGACTCGCGGCGTTGGCACTGACCTGGGCGGCTGATAGCCTCGCGCCGATATCCGCTGTCTGAAGATTGAAACTTCAATCGTCGCCTCAGATAAGCCTGAGGATGAGTCTTACGGGCGGAATCTCGTTAAGTCTGTGATAACTCGAATCGTTGCTTTAACACATCGAATTTTTGAAAATACAAGCAGAAAAAACGTCGATTCGTTTCACTTCAACCCAAATGTAACAAAATATTTTTACACGAAAACCCATTTAAATCAGGTAAGAGAATTGGATTGTGCTCGCGGGGACGATTTTTCGGACCCTTATGAAAATTATTAAACGTAACTACTAAAACGTTATTTTTAGTAATTAATGGAGCGGGCTTTTCTATGTCATGAAACTCAAAAAGGAATTGAACACCTGAAGGAAAGGTGTCTGTTCCTGATTTGATCTAACGGAGCTGTAAATGGGAACGTCATCTCAATATTATGTTGTCGAGCTTCCGCTTCGAATCGGCGATGAAGAGTCGCGGAGGCTCGCGATGGCTTTTGAGTTTGGGCGAACTATTTACAACGCCACGCTCGGTCAGGCACTGGGAAAGCTGACACATATGCGCCAGAGCACCGAATGGAAGAACGCTTTCCTCATCAAGAAGGTGTCGGATCGGAACGCTGAACTCAAACGAATTCAGAAAAAATACGGACTCAATGAGTTCGGTCTTGGTGATATGGCCGCTAACCACCGCAAAGCGTCTGGCAAAACCAATCTGATTGGCTTTACTGAAGCTAAGTTCATCGGTTTTACCGTGTGGCGGGCACTGGAGCGCTATATCTATGCTAAGGGCGGACGTCCCCGATTTAAAACCAAGCGGCGCGGACTTCATTCCATGTACTGCTGCGGCAACAGAGGAATTATATGGAAACCGCAGCTGCAGTCTGTGGTCTGGAGGGGTTATCGGTTTCCGGCTCTTGTAAAGCACACGGCTTACTTTCAGGAAGCGCTTGGGTCGGAAGACAGCCCGAGGCAGGTCAAGATCTGCCGCATTGTCCGTCGGATTCTTAATTGCAGAGAACGGTGGTTCGTCCAGCTTGTCATGGTTGGTTTGCCACCCGTGCGCCATGTGTACGCTCCGAAGAGCGAGACGATAGGCCTTGATATCGGCCCTTCCAAGGTGGCGATGGTCAGCCCGAATTTCGCCGGATTTACGTTCCTTTCCCCTTACGGAGAAATACCCTGGGCAAAGATCAGGAATCTGCGAAGGAAGATGGCTCGGTCACTTCGGGCAATGAATCCGGACAATTACGAACCCAGCGGAGCGACTAAAAAAGGAGCACGAGAATGGAAGCGTTCCAATCACTATGAAAAACTGTTACGAGAATTGGCTGACCTGTATCGCCGAGCGGCAGAGACACGAAAGCGCGACCACGGAGCACTGATTAACTCGATTTTTGAGCAGGCCGGAACGGTCAATCTTGAAACAATCAGCTATAGGAGCTATCAACGTAATTTTGGAAGAAGCGCTCAGCGCCAGGCATCGGGATTATTTGTTCAGCGACTCAAGAGGAAGGCTGAAAGTGCTGCCTTGACGGTAAATGAACTGGATACCCGGAAACTGCGTATGAGCCAGTATGACCATAGAACGCAGACCTATACCAGGAAACCGCTGCAACAGCGATGGCATTCATTGGGCGGCAGCGATACGCTGGTGTCCCGAGACATCTACAGCGCACTCCTGGCCTGCTGCGTTAAGAACGGCGAGCACGACCCGGTCAGCATTGAGAGGTGCTGGCAGGCTGTGGAACATCAGCTTAAGTCTGCGGGGTTTGTGCGCGACATTAAACTGCCAAAGGGTCCTGACAGGGAGAGATTCCTGTCGCGGCTCGTGCGGGACCCATCGCCGGGTTTCACATCAGAGGCAGTGCAGACGAAAATTTTCCGTGTCCGCAGTGACGTCCGACCGCGCGAGTCTTTCCAAACTTGCTTCGTCGGAAAAGCTGCTGATGTATCGGAATCTCCTGAATAATCAGGCAGTTGTTCGATCTCCTTTGAATGTGTTGGAAATTTTCCGGCAGTCCCACGAGAAACGCCGGAATTTATCTGATCTGTTGGAGGTAATCCAGGTGATTACACGAAAACCCCGATATCGCTCCGGAAGTCCCGTCCGTGCTGTTCCCGCTTGTTGTTAAAAGATTTTGTTGCAATTGATGGAAGAATGTTGCAGGCAATTCGAATAGAGTTTTAATTACGCAAGAGGTGCGGGTTTGCAGACCCCGCAGCGACAGCCAGTCTCGGTGAGTACCCGAGGCGCAGAGTGTGATGAAGTATCTCTCTCCTTTGAACTAACTAAGTGTTTGATTTTCCGGCGTTTTCACGAGAAATGCCGGAATTTTTTTATCCGCAGGCGGGCAAAATACGTCATCTGCCGCTATTTGTATCCGAAATGCGAAAAACTTCGCTCACTGCATCGTTTGGTTGCAATTGATCCGCGCGCAATCACGGAAAGCGCCTATTGTTGATTCTGCAAGGGGATGATCTGTAAGGAAAATCTCCGAGCAGCCCCAACGTGCAAAGCAGTGCAGTGGGGGCAGCGTGTAGTGTGTGACTTCTTTCCTTTGACTCCAGTCTTATCCGGCTAATCGTGTTTCTGATCAGCCGGTTTTTTTTGACTTTGAGAAAGAGGAACAGTGTCAGCGGGGATTGGCCGCGGCGAAAAGCGCCTTCGCGCGTTCCGCGATACGGGCGGCACCTGAGAGGATCTCTCTTTCCGTAAACGTTCCAAATCCGAGAAGGAGCCCATTCGTTCCGGCAGGAGCGTCCGTGAAACTGCTGATCGCTCTTGCGGTGATCCCGTCACGCTCAAGCGCGGCCTGCAATGCGGTATCAGGGATAGTGGGATCAAGAAGGAGCGCGAGGTGAGGGCCGGCTTCAGTTTCTGACACCCGGCCAAGAGGTCCGAGTGACGAGCGAAGAGCATCCCGGAGGAGCGCGAAGCGCTTCCGGTAGTCCCGCGCCATCTTCCGGATGTGATGAGCGGAGCCGGGGCTCTCGAGATATTCGGCGAGAGCTGCCTGGAGCGATTCCGACGTAAAGCGATCCGTGAGAAGCTTTGCGCCGGCGAGTGCCTCTGCCTGCGGTTCCGGGAGCACGGCGTAGGCGAGCCTCAGCCCCGGGAACACCTGCAGCGTAAAGCTCTCCATATAGATCACGGCTTCATCCGCGCGTGGGAGCGACCGGATGGGAAAGCGGGGTTTGGCGCCCAGCGTCACAACCCCATCCGTATCCTCTTCGAGAATCCAGGCTCCCGTATCAAGCGCCAAGCGTAGGATCGCGGCTCGCCGCGCGTCCGCCATCGGGACCGACATCGGCATCTGGCTCGCCGGGGTGACGAGGATTCCCTTCGGTTTCAGGACGCCTTCCGGCGCCGTAAACACCATGCCTTCCCGATCGACCGGCACCGGGATCCGGCGGAGCCCCGCGAAATCGAGCACCTTCGCGTCAAGCGGGAGCATCGGGGCTTCAGTGAGAATGGCGTCGCCCGGCGTGAAAAGCGTGCCGGCGATAAGCGAGAGACTCTGCACGCTTCCCGTCGTAATGACGATGTTCTCCTCTCCGCACACGATTCCTCGCGTTTCCCGGAGCTTCGCCGCGATCACTTTCCGTAAGGGAGCGTAGCCGGCAGGAGGGCTGTAAAAGGTGTGCCGCCAAGGGCTTCGGGCGGTAGACGCGGCGATCTTCACCCAGTCCCGTTCGACCGTCTTCTCCATCGCAGACCCATAGATCTTGAACGGGCGGTTCTCAAAGTTTCCGGTACCCGCGGCCGCCGCGGCGCTCCGGGCCGCTTCCGCTTTCCGCGTCAAGGGGCGGGCGTGAACCGGCGGGTGTACGGGGCGAGGGGGTTCCGGGATCGGTTTTGTTTCCGCGACGAAGTAGCCGGAGGCGGGTTTTGAGACGGCGAACCCCGTCGCGGAGAGTTCCGCGTAGGCGCCGGCAACGGTGTTCGGGGCGACGCCGAGGTCAGACGCGAGACTCCGGATCCCAGGGAGCCTGTCCCCGGGTTTCAGCGCCCCGCGGCTCCGAAGCCGGATCAGTTCCCGCGTGATCTGCTTCCCGACCGGGAGTTTCCCGTTTTTCCGGATATGAATGGGGACTGACACCACCGGTTTTTTCTTTGCTTCCACGGGAACTTCCTTTATTGCTATCTGTATCAGTGAGATAGTACCAAACTGTATCAGTCGCACGCAAAGTCCCTAGGTAGAATGTCTGTCATCAGAGTCGTTCCCGGACTCACCCCACCCTATGAGGATTCCATCATGAATTTCGTTTGCACCTGCTGCGGAAAGAAGGTTTCGACCGATACGAAGGCGCCGGCGTGTGACTGCGGCGGACTGTTTGAGCTCGACTTCGTGCCTCCGGCCTGGGACGACTCGAAGATTGACCGCGATACCTGGAGCCTCTTCCGGTACCGGGCGTTCATGGCGCTCGAAGGAGACGCGTGGAAAGAGGTCACGATGGGAGAAGGAATGTCGCCTGTGATCCCCTTCTCGGACGACGTCCTCGTAAAAATGGATTACTGCATGCCGACCTTGTCCTTCAAGGACCGCGGAGCGGCAGCGCTCGTCGCTCACATGAAGTCGATCGGGGTTAAGAAGTGCGTGCAGGACTCGTCCGGCAACGCCGGGATCGCGGTCGCGGCCTATGGCGCGCGCGCCGGGATCGAGTGCGAGATCTACGTGCCTGAAGGCACCAGCCCGAAAAAGATCGCGATGATCGAGGCGTTCGGGGCGAAGGCGGTGGTGGTGCCGGGTGACCGTGACCACTGCGCCGATGTCTGCCGCGCGAAGGTTCGGGATGAAGGCGCGTACTACGCGAACCACGTTTTCAACCCCTTCTTCTATGAAGGAACGAAGACCTACATTTACGAGGTCTTTGAGCAGCTGCACCGGATGCCCGAAAACATCTTTATCGAGCTTGGGAACGGGACACTCTTTATCGGTGCCGTGAAGGCGCTTGAGCACCTCTACGCCTCGGGCGCGATCGATCACTTCCCGCAGGTGATCGCGGTCCAGGGCGCGAACTGCGCGCCGTTCGCCGAAACGATCGCGGAGGGCGCCGAACATATCGTCTCCATTACCCCGAAGCCCACGATGGCGGAAGGGATCGCGATCGGGAAGCCCGCGAGGGCGGACGAAATCCTCGCGATGATCCGGAAGCATAAGATCCGCATCGTCTGCGCCGCGGAAGAGGATATCCTCCCCGCCCGCGCGGAACTCGCGCACCGAGGGATTTACGCGGAACACACGACCGCCGCGTCGCTCGCCGCTTACTACACGTACTGCCGTCAGTACGGCCCGACGCATGACGCGCTGCTTTCGATGTGCAGCGCCGGGATCAAGAGCGATCACTGAGAACGGATAAAAATGGCGCGGACGCCTGAAGATTGCGCCGCGCCGAGTCTGAATAACAAAAAGAGCGCCTCAATGAAGAGGCGTCATAAAAACATATCCTTTGAGGGGCTTAAAGAAAAAACCCGCGGCGCGCCTGGGTGAGGCGTATCGCGGGTTCTTTTTTCTCCTGCCGTTTTTACATGGCCGCCTGCTGCCCCGCGATGCGCCCGAAGACGATCGCGTCAAGCAGTCCGCAGGTGAGGTTAAACGAGATCCCGCTTAAGCCGCCTGTCACTTCCCCCGCGGCGTAGAGCCCGGGGATCGGCTCATCGTCATTCACGGAAAGGACGTGCGCCGCGGCGTCGATTGCGATGCCGCCTGAGCATGTCAGCACCTTTGCGAGAATCGCGCCCACGTACCAGGGGCCGTCTGTCAGGGGTTTCGCGCCTTTCGGGATCGGCCGCCCCATGGGGTCAAACGGTTTTCCGGCTTTTACCGCCGTGTTGTATGCCTCGATTGTCTGCTTCAGAGGTCCCGGGGGGATTCCGTAGCCTTTCGCGAGAGAGTCGATATCCGAGTATTTCTGAATGAAGCCCCGGCGGACGAGTGTCTCCACGTCGCTCTCCTGAAAGATCATCGACTGCGGGTGTCGGACGGCATCCGCGTTCGCGATCGCGAGCGGCTCATCCCCGGTGTTCAGAATGTCGAACACCGCGTTTGTTTTTTCGCTGTTCCCGGAGAGCTCGTTCACAAAGCGCTCTCCCGTGTTCTTCGAAACCCAGAACCCGAAAGGCGACGCGCAGTACCGGCTGAACTGCCAGGCGGTGCCCCAGCCCTTCTCATCCGGACTCGCGTCCGGCACGCAGTGGATGTATTCAAGGTGAATGAGCCAGGCGCCGATCCGGGCGGCGTCCCGCAGCATTTCGCTCGTGCTCCCGGGCTGCGTCGTGGTGCCGACGCGCTCCGAAAGCCGCCAGTTCAGCATCTGCCGCATCGGGATATCGGCGCCGAACCCGCCTGAAGCGAGCACCACGCCTTTCTTCGCCCGGAAGCGGATCTTTTCTCCTGTCGCGGTATCCTCCGCGAGCACCCCCGTGACGCGGCCCCCGTCATCCGGATCCGTGAGGAGGTGAAGCGCTTTCGTCCGGAGCCTGATCTCAACCCCGATCGTCCGGGCGCGCTGCAGCATCGGGAGGACGAGCCCCATGCCGTTCCGGCTCTGCAGAATCGCGGCCCGGGGAATCGTGTCCGCGTCATCCCGCTCAAGCCGGTCCTCAAACCAGCGGACACCGAGTTCGTTCCGGGTCCACGCGAAGGCGTCGAGCGCGTGTGCCCCAAGCGTCTCCACCCGATCCGGGTGACTTGAGTAGCCGGCTCTGAGGAGCTCATGCTGGAATTTTTCGACAGAATCCGCGATGCCGAGTTTCTTCTGGATCGGCGAACCGGGGACGGTCATCTGACCGCCTGAAATAATGCTGTTCCCGCCCGGGCTTCCCATTTTTTCAAGGACCGCGGTCGACGCGCCGGCCTTCCGGGCCTCAAGAGCGGCGGAGAGGCCCGCCGCGCCTGAACCGATGACAACGACGTCAAACGTCTCCTCCCGGTCCGGATGCAGATCAACCGGGTGCCCCGCGTGATCGGGCGGTCCGTAGAGGTCCGCTTCTGACGCGTCGATCTCCGCCTTCGCGATCGCGGCTGAGGCGAGGAGCGCCCCGACCACGACGTTCCGGCGGCCGACCGTAAAAGGTTTTCCCGTCATCAGACGCCTCCTTCATCGGGATTCGCGCCCTTCGACGCCGGATCCGTGCGGTCAAGGATCATGCGGACGGTCCGCACGGCGTTCGCGATGCCGGACGCGCCCCGGACTCCGAGTTTCCGGCACACTTCACCCCGGTGCACCTGAACGGTTTTCGCCGCGATCCCGCCGAGCCGCTCCCCCACCTCGCGGTTAAGGAGCCCCTCGGCGATCAGTTCCGCGACCTGCCGCTCGCGCTCAGTGAGAGAACGCCACTTGGAAATGAGTTCTGACGGAACCGCGGCGGGGGACGAGCCTTCACTCTGCCGCACCGCGCGGCTTACCGCGGCGAGGAGCCTCGGGCGGTCCGCGGTCTTCTGCACGAAGGCGATCGCCCCCTTCGTCATGGTGTCCACCGCCATATCGATATTCCCGTGCGCCGAGAGAAAGACAACGGGGAGCCGGATCCCGCGGCGGATCATTTCTTCCTGGAGCTCAAGCCCCGTCATCTCAGGCATCTGGACATCAAGGAGCAGGCACCCCGGGCGGGACGGGGTGTCCCCCTGAAGGAACTCCCGGGCGCTCGCGTATTCCGCGGTCTCATACCCTTCCTGCTTCAGCATGAAGGAGAGTGATCCCCGCATCGGCGCGTTGTCATCAACGATCCGGATGAGAGGAGGGCGGGAAGCGGTATCCGTGTTCAGGGTGTCAGAAATCATGATGCGTGTTCTTTTTCGTTTATCCGGGCGGTGTCAACGGGAAGTGTCACTTCGGTCGCGGTGCCGGAGGGAGTTCCCCGCCTGAAGGCGAGGCGCCCGACATAGTTTTCGGAGATCGTTTTCACGATCATGAGCCCGAGGCCCAGACCGTTTTTCTTCGTGGTTTTGAGGACCGAGCCGCCAAGCGCCGCGAAGGCGTCGTCCGTGAGCGCCGGGCCGTTATCGGTCACCGTGAACTTCACCTTATCGGCCTCGCGCGATACCTCGGCGAGGACGAGCGGGTTCTCGGACTTCGACGCCGCGTCGACGGCGTTTGAGAGGAGGTTGATCACGATGAGTTCGAGATCAAAGGGGTTCATGAAGACTGAGCCTTCAGCCGACCCCTCGAAGTGAATCTCGGCGAGCCGCCCTTTGCCGGACGCTCGGAACTGATCGACGATCTTCCGGACCGTGGGTTCAAAGGCGAGATGCTCGCGCTCCGTCACCCCCTGGCTATAGCTTCTCACGCGGTCAATGATTTTCGCGGCGCGGCCCGCCTCCTCATTGATCGACTCGATCGCGTTCGTGATCGCGTCCGGATCCTGGATCGCGTCCGGGTCATCTTCCAGCATCCGCAGTGACCCCCGGGAGAGGTTCTGGATCACGGCGAGCGGCTGCTTCATTTCGTGCGCGACGATGCTGGAGATCTGGCCCACGGCCCCTGCCCGCTGGAGGGCGTCGAATTTTTCCGTGAGCTCGCGGGCGGAGCGTTCAGACGCCTGCTGCTTCGCGTGAACGCGTTCAAGCTCCCGCGTACGGCGTCGGACGAGTTTCTTCAGGATCAGGCTGTAGAACGCGAGCATGAGAAGCGCGAGGATGCTCACCACTATCACGCCCCAGTAGTTTTCCCAGATCCGCTTGATCGGCCAGTCGCCGAGGTAGCTGTAGGGACCGGTTTTGAGACCGCGGAGCATCTCAAGCGCCTCTCCGTTCGCGGTGGAGACGGACCAGTACTGGCCCCAGGCGTTCGCGGGTTTCGAGAGGAGCGTCGCCGTGATCACGCGCGCCGCTTCCTGCGGGAGGCGGTCTGACGCCGCGACTGTCCACCCGGGATACACCGCGGTGGAGTGAAGACACGTGAGCCCGTCCTTCAGATGGTCTTTCGATTCGAGGATCCGGACCTCTTTCTCGTAATTCTGGCTTCCGGCTCTCCAGAGATCCTCAACAAAGCACGCCCGCAGGATCCCGGCATCCGCCCGGCCCGCTGCCACGTCCTCAATCACCTTCCGCATCGAGAGCTGCGGGGCGTATTTCAGCTGCAGAGCGCGTTCCGGATTCACGCCCCGCTTCACGAGCTCGTACTGCACTTCATAAAGCCCAGGGGACGGTTCCCCGGCGGTGACTTCCACGGTGTGCCCCGCGATGTCATCGATCGACCGGAACCGGGTGTCATCCCGCCTCACGATCACGGCCGCGGCGGCCGACCGGCTGGGGTCAGACGCGGTGTCAGAGACAATCCCCGCGAGTTCCTGAAGCCCGGCAACAGGCGACATCAGGAAGAATGTTTTCGGCGCCGCCGCGAGATCGATCGTCCGGGATTCGAGCGCCTTCTTCATTTCGTCGCCGGAGAGGTAACTCACCGTGAACTCAAACTGCGGGAGCAGCCACTCGAGGTACTGCAGCGTCTCATCCATGAAGGCGCCGTCGTACCAGGGCGGGGCGTACGTGAAGATCCCGATCCGGATCGGTGTCCGGGCGGCTTTCCCGTTTTTCGCGGGCGTGCCGGAGGAGAAATCCGGGAGCGCCGAAGAGGGAATCGCGGACGCGTTTTTCTGATCCTTGAGTGCCGGGGAATTGGGGACACCGGTGCCTTGGAGATGCTCAGGGGTGTCCGCGCGGAGTTTCGCCGCCCGCCGGTCCGCTTCCTTATCCGCCGCCTTGTCTTCAAGTGTCCAGATCCGGAGTTCCTCGTTTACGCCATCCGGCGCGGATGAGCTCGCGGGGGCCGCTTTCGCGGTGTCAGGGGACGGCGTCTGAACAGGCGTTTTCCTCTGAGTCACAGCGACCGTAACGAGGATCGCGGCGCAGACAACGACCCCCGCTGCGATCAGCAGGCGGCGGAGCCGGGGAGGGCGGGGAGCGGGGCGTCGTGTCATAAGAGGAAAGCGGTGAATAGGCAAGTGAAACGCGATGGAAGAATTTTAGGCGGCGAAAAGTACCTCTGCTCCGTCAATTGGGGGAGGTTGCTATCTGTCAAATGTCTTAGGACATGGTCAGAGGCAATATTCGATCCAGAGAGATTCCAGCCACAGCAGACCATCCCTGGCTGCTCCAAGGAATCCATTAATCGAATATATTTCTCATCAGATAGGAGAGTTCCTCATGGCTCAGTTGAATCGCCGCCAGATGCTTAAAGGTTCTGTCGCAGGGTCTTTCGCCCTCGGTGCCGCCGGTCTTTTCGGCACGGCTCATGCCGCGGGTGCCGTGAAGTTCCCGAAGAAGTGGGACGAGACGGTGGACGTGATCGTGATCGGCTCGGGCTTTGCCGGTATGGCCGCCGCGATCGAGGCGAAGAACGCGGGCGCGAACGTGATCGTGCTCGAAAAGATGCCGACCTACGGCGGCAACTCCGCGATCAACGGCGGCATTCTGACCGCTACCGGCTGCCCGCAGCAGAAGAAGCACGGGATCAAGGATTCGCCTGAACTCCTCGCGCACGACATGCTGGTCGCCGGTCTCTATATGAACCAGCCGGAAAAGGTGAAGCTTGTCGCGTCTCACGCTCTCTCGAACTACGAGTGGACCGTGAATTACCTCGGCGTTGAGTACAACCCGGACGCGATCGGCCAGGAAGGCGGTCACAGCGTGCCGCGCTACGTCTTCACGAAGAACGGGTCCGGCTCCGGCATCACGTCGAAAGAAAAGCAGAAGCTTGATGAACTCGGGGTCAAGATCCGCACCCGCACCTATGTGAAGCACATCTTCAGAAACGATGACGGCCGCGTGGTCGGTATCGAGGTCCGCGAGGGCTATCGCTTCCCGAACGAGAACTCCGGCCGCACGAAGTTCATCGCGGCGAAGAAGGGTGTTGTGCTTTGCTACGGCGGCTTCTCCTGCGACGTTCCCTATCGCACGATGCAGAACCCGATGCTCACCGCGAAGTTTGACAGCACGAATCAGCCTGGCGCCACCGCGGAACTCTGGCGCGAAACGAGCCGCATCGGCTGCGCTCAGGTGCAGAACGACTGGATTCAGTGCACGCCGTGGAATAACCCGAACGAAAAGGGCATGGGTATCGGCTGGACGTTCGCGCAGTCGGCCGCTGCCGAGTGGGGCCTCTGGGTCGCGACGAACGGGAAGCGCTTTGTGAACGAACTCGCGAACCGCAAGGTGCGCGCGGACGCCATCATGGTGGAGCAGAGCGAAGGCCGCCGCGCGGTCGCGATCTGCAACCGGGCGAACACCGCCGCGTTCCAGAAAGCGCGCCCCGGCATGATGGAGAAGCTCCTCGAGCGGAAGATCATCAAGCAGTACCAGACGCTCGATGACATCGCCGCGGACTTCAAGATCCCCGCGGCGGACCTGAAGAAGACCGTCGACGCCTTCAATAAGTCGGTCGCCGCGAAGCACGACCCCGAATTCGGCCGCTATATCAATAACGAACAGAAGCCGATGACCGAGGGCCCGTGGTACGCGGAAGAGATGAGCCCGAAGATCCACCACTGCATGGGCGGTCTCGTGACGGATATGGATGCCCGCGTGATCGATATCGTGGACGGAAAGCCGATTCCGGGGCTTTTCGCCGCGGGTGAAGCGACGTCTGGCGTGCACGGCGCTGTGCGTCTCGGCTCCTGCTCGATCCTTGACTGCCTGATCGACGGCCGTATCGCGGGTCAGCAGGCCGCTAAATAGTCTCTCCTCGGCCCCGGGCACTGTTCTCTCTCCCGGTGTCCGGGGCTTTTACTCGCGACATTCCCGTCTCGCCGCGGTCTCCCGCTTTTCCGAAGGGGGCCCGCGGCGTATCCCTGACTGAGATAGAAGATTCCAAGAATGAAAGCCTTTATCGCTTTAGCAGCCGCCTTCGCGGTGAGCCTCGCCCTCGCGTCCGGCCCCGCCGCCGCGAAAGGCATGGCGGATTTCCACACGGCGCACGGCATGAAGTGCGTGGCGTGCCATAAGACGAAGGACACGATGCCCACCACCGCGACCTGCACCGCCTGCCACCCGAAGGATAAGCTCGTCGCGTCGACGAAAAACGTGAAACCGACGAACCCGCATAACTCCCCGCACTACGGCGCGGATCTTGACTGCACGAACTGCCACGTGGGGCACGAGAAGAGCGAGAACTACTGCGCCCAGTGCCATAACTTCAAGTTCAAGGTGCCGTAAAAGTTTTGCTTTTCCCCCGGCTCTCCTGGCGCCTGAAGGGGAGGCGCCAAGGGAACAAAAAAGCGCGGTCTCCATCGAGGGAAACCGCGCTTCATTCGTACGAAGACCCCGCGGTCCACACTCTGCAAGTGAACCGCGGGGTCTTTTTGTCTTCCAGTTTTTACGGTGGAGGACCGCCGCTCAGATTAAGCTCCGATCAGGCGATCGAAATCATCTGCTTCGCGGCCTTTTCTTCCTTCGTGACCTTCGGGATGCAGACAGTCAGGATGCCGTTTTCGTAGGCGGCCTTGCAGTCAGACTGCTTCACGCCTTCACCCACATAGAACGTACGGGCGCAGGAGCCGGAAGAGCGTTCCTGACGGATCAGGTGACCTTCCTTCTTCTCTTCTTCCTTGTGGCTCTTGGAGGCGGAAACCGTAAGATAGCCGTCCTTCAGTTCAGCGGAGATTTCTTCCTTCTTGAAGCCCGGGAGGTCGATCGCGAGCTCATAGCCCTTGTCGGTCTCGCGGATATCAGTCTTCATCAGGCGGTCAGCGTTCTTGCCAAAAACCGTAGTGGAAGGATCCGGGAATTTGAAACCAGAGAACACATCAAACGGATCAAAAATGTTCAGAGGGGATTCATCAAAAATAGTAGGAACATTTGCCATAATTATCACTCCATTATGGCCGTCGTCTGAGCGGTCAACACTTGATTAACAGGGACTTAACCCTGATTTGTATAGGGGGATGAGCGGATGTTTGTACTTCTTTTCATCCCCCTGCAATAAATATTATGGGGGCGGTTTTTATTTTTTCAAGGGGTCAGAAAATTTTTTTATAAGACACGGAAAATTTCTTTCCTGAATCACGGTAAAAGAGAAAAAGGTAACGAAGAAACGACAGAGGCAAAAAAAGCGCGCCGGGGAAAACCGACGCGCTTTATGTTTCCGACGCGCCCTGTCGGGAGCAGGGCACTGCGGATTTTTATTGCCGATTACTTGCCGACGTAAGAGGCGGCGCTGTTACCGGAAATACGGCCGAAGGTGACGATGTCAGCCACAGCGTTGCCGCCGATGCGGTTTCCGCCGTGCACGCCGCCCGTCACTTCGCCAGCCGCGAAGAGACCCGGGATCGGCTTCTTCTGCTTATTCAGCACTTCAGCCTTCGGGTCGATCGTCACGCCGCCCATCGTGTGATGGATGCCGGGGGTGACTTCAGCGACATAGAACGGAGCCTTATCAAGGCGGATCACCATTTCGGGACGGCCAAAGAGATCGTCCTTCTTGTTGTCGTAGGCCTTCCAGTACTGATCAAAGCTCGCCTGGACGACCTTCGGATCAGCGCCGATCATCTTCGCGACGTCAGCCACCGTGTCGCACTTCTTCATGAGACCTTCGGAGACGTAGCTGCGGAGCATCTTGTTCTTCTTGTAGATCGAGTCATCGACCACGAGGTAGGCGATACCGCCCGGCTGCTTCAATTCGTTAGCGGACACCACGTCGCGCGTCAAGAGCTCGTTCGTGAAGCGCTTGCCGTTCTTATTCAGCAGGAACCCGCCGCGGGCACGCATGGATTCAGAGATCAGAGCGCCGTTCTTCTTGATGACGGTCGGGTGAATCTGAATCTGCTCGATATCAGTGAGCGACGCGCCGACCTGCTGCGCGAGGACGATACCGTCACCGGTCGCGCCCGGGTGGTTCGTCGTGGAGAAGCCCTTCAGTTCAGGACGATACTTTTCCACCATCTTGTGGTTCGCGCCGAAACCACCGGTCGCAAGCACCACGGCCTTCGCGTGAATCACTTCTTTGCCCTTCGGGGTCTGGACCTCGACACCGGCAACCTTCCCGTTCTTCATCAGGATCTTCGTCACGCGGTTATTGAGACGCATATCGATATGGTCTTTATCCGCGCGTTCACCGAGGACCCGCATCAGTTCAATACCGACCGGAGACCCATCGCACGGTCCATGACCGCGGGCCTTCGTTTGTCCCCCGCCGCGACCCATGCGGTGGCAGTACTTGGCGCCAAGCGACAGGAGCCACTCTTCAGCGCCCGCGGCGTTTTCGGTCAGCGTCTTCAGAAGCGCCGGGTTATTGAGGTTGTGGCCGCCTTTCATTGTGTCGGCGTAGAAAATGGCAGGCGAATCGTCCGTCACGCCGTCCGCGATCTGCTGCTTCGTGCCGGCCGCGTTCATGCCGCCTTCGGAGCGGTTGGAGTTACCGCCGAAGTAAGCCATCTTCTCAAGGACGATGACCTTCGCGCCGCGCTCAGTCGCGGTGATGGCGGACGACAGTCCCGCGCCGCCCGAACCCACGACCACGATGTCAGCGGATTCAGCCGCAAAAGCCGGGCTCGCGACCAGCATGGAAAGAGCAGCCGCAATCAGAGTTTTTTTCATCTTCTCTCCTCTTGATTTATAGGAATACAGCAATAACTATCTTACGTTAGCTATATCGATTTTTGAAATATTTTTCAACAGTCATTGACGTAAAAGCAACAATCAAACGGGGTTTGCGTTTTCAGGAACAGAAATTCGATTGGGAGAGAAGAGATTTCATCGAAGAAGAAGGCTGATTTCATCGAGACAAAGCCGTTCCTATGCTCCGCTTTGTCGAGAATTTCCCGTGTACACGGTTATTCCCTGTTAAATATTCATGAATGTACCGGTAAAAATTACGTCATGAAGAGCCGTGTCACCTGTTCCTTAAACCCGTACATAAGAGGGGAATCCGAGCCGTTCCTCGGGGCGCTCGGACCGGGTTCCCGGGCTCCCTTTGTTTCAGCCTGTAAAAGAGAGGGTTTTTCCGTATCGGGCGGACATAAGATTGAAGATCTGTGAAACGGGGAAAGACGTATGGAGTTCCGGCTTTCCCCTCAGATACCCCGACGAAAAAAAGGAAAAAGAATGCAGAAGACTCTCTCGCGCCGGAGCGCGATCACCCTTTCCGCCGCCGCTGCCGCCGCTATCGCGGCCCGCCCCGCGGCTGCCCGTCCGGCTGTTGTCCCCGTGATCTGGGACGGAAAGAAAATGTATGAGACGTTCAAGGCTCAGGGCACCGGTTTCTCCTACCCCGGTCCCGCGGACCGTCCGGTCGCCTATGTGGCGATTGACCCCCAGTGCCCGGACTGCATGAAGTTCACGGAAAACGTGAAGCCGCTGCTTTCGAAGGTGAACGTGATCTTTTTCCCGATCGCGTTCCTGAACATCAATTCCGAACCCCAGGGCAGCACGATCCTCGCGTCGAAGGAACCGTGGAAGAAGTATGAGGAGCAGCATGAGCATTTCCGCGATCCCGAGTTCCGCGGTATCCGCTATGACCTTTCGAAGCTCCCCGATGACCTTCGGAACAAGGTCTGGCTGAACACGAAGCTGCACCGCCGTGCGAGCTGCCGCGCGGTGCCGTACGGCGTCTTCAAGAATTCGAAGGGCGAATATAAGCCGTTTGATGAGAACCTCTCGACCGAGGAACTCGCCGCGCTCTTTGAAGTGAAGCTCTGATTAAAAAACTGAAGCTGCGTTAAAAAACGGGAGAACTCTTGATTGAGCTCTCCCGTTTTGTTTTGGACACCATTGTCTCAGAGGCCGGTCTTTCCCACATACGCCGCGGACTTCGCGCCGGCAATGAGACCGAACGTGACAGCGTCTGTCAATCCGTTCCCCGGCATCATGTTGCCGCCGTGCACGCCGCCCGTCACTTCCCCCGCGGCGTAGAGCCCCGGGATCGGGGTGTTGCCGGACCTGAGAACCTCAGCGCGGTCATTGATTTTGATTCCCCCGAGTGTCGCGAGAACGCCGGGCTTGACGGCCGCGACGTACCAGGGGCCCTGATCAAGCCGAACCCGCATTTCGTAGCGCGCGAAATCCTGATCGAACTTCCGGTCGTAGGCCCGGGAGTAGCGGTTGAGGCTTGATTTCACGGCGGCTGAGTTCGCGCCGATCGCCTTCGCGACCGCGGCGACCGTCCCGCAGCGCTTCATGAGCCCCTGGTCCACATAGGTTTGAAGATTTTTATCGGCGTCAAAAATCGCGCTGTCGATCACGAGGTACGCCGAGTGCCCGGACTGCTTCAGGATGTCCTGAGAGACGATATCCCGGATCCCGGTTTCGTCCGTAAAACGCTTCCCCGATTTATTAAGGAGGATTCCGCCCCGGGCCCGCAGGGCTTCCTCGATTGGCACATTTCCTTTCACGCTCACGGTCGGGCGGATCTCGAGCTGATCCATATCGATGAGCGCCGCGCCCGCTCCCCGCGCGATCACGAGCCCGTCCCCTGTCGCGCCCCGGAATCCGACGGGCGCGATCCCTTTAAGAGACGGATGGACCTGGTTCACGAGCGACGAGTACGCGGCAAACCCTCCGGTCGCGAGGACCACGGCTTTCGCTTTGATCTGATAGCGGCCTTTCGGGGTCTGTACCTCGATTCCGTCTACCTTTTGACCAGAGAGGAGGAGTTTTGTCGCGCGGGCTTGGGTCCTGAGGTCGACCTGGCTCTGAAGCGCCTTCGCTTTCAGAACCTGGATGAGGAGAGGACCAACCGCGGTTCCGTCGCATGGCGCCATGAGGCGCGGCTGCGCCTCGCTCCCCACCGGGGTGATCCGGAGGCAGAGTTTCGCGCCAAGGGTTTCGAGCCACGCGAGCGCCGGAGCGGAAGTCACGGTCATCGCGCGGACGAGCGCCGCGTCATTGAATTGATGTCCGTATCGGATCGTGTCCGCGGCGAAAAGCGTCGCCGAGTCCCCCATGATCCGGGCGGCTGCCTGATCGGGAGTCGCGGCGGCGTTGAGCCCAAGAGAGGCAAAAGCGGTGTTCCCGCCCGCGTCCCCCGTTTTTTCAAGCAGAATCACTTTCGCGCCGCGCGCTGCCGCCCCGATCGAGGCGGAGAGGCCGGCCGCGCCCGCTCCGACCACGACCACATCCGCGGTTTCCGCGGCAAGGACCGCGGGGGAGACAAGCGAAAGCGCCAGGGCGGCCGCGAGAACAGTCTCTTTCATGAGCCGATTCCTCAGGACAAAGTGAAAGTTCTTTAAATAATAGCGCCTGAGGGGCGGGGGAAAATCGGGCAAAAAAAAGCCGCAGCGATCTGAGGAGAGAGAAAGATCGCGTGCGGTCCTAGCAAAACACTACAAAGCACTACTGGAGAAAATTGAGCACCGCATGAAGCGGTTCACGCGGTGCTCACTTCGGAGACCTCCGGGATGGACCTTTGGAGAGAGAGTCGGTCCTCCCGGATTGTTTGAAGCTTTGACTTCGCTCTTACTTGCCGATGTACTTCAGAGCGGAGTTAGCGGAGATGCGGCCGAAGGTGATGATGTCAGCCACAGCGTTGCCGCCGATACGGTTGCCGCCGTGCACACCGCCCGTCACTTCACCCGCGGCGAAGAGGCCAGGGATCGGCTTCTTTTCGGGGGTCAGGACTTCAGCCTGCGGGTCGATCTTCACGCCGCCCATCGTGTGATGGATGCCGGGGGTGACTTCAGCGACGAAGTACGGAGCCTGGTCCATACGGATCAGCATCTCGGGACGCCCGAAGAGATCATCCTTCTTGTTATCGAACGCCTTGTGGTACTGATCGAAGCTCGCCTGGACAACCTTCTCATCCACACCGATCAGCTTCGCGACGTCAGCGATCGTGTCGCACTTCGTCATCAGCTTCTCAGCCGTGTAGTTCTGAGCCATCTTGTTCTTCGAGTAGATGGAGTTGTCGATCACGAGGTAAGCGATTCCGCCCGGCTGCTTCAGTTCGTTCGCGGAAACGACGTCGCGCGTCAGGAGCTCGTTCGTGAAGCGCTTGCCGTTCTTATTCAGGAGGAAGCCGCCGCGGGCACGCATCGATTCAGAGATCAGAGCGCCGTTCTTCTTGATAACGGTCGGGTGAATCTGGATCTGCTCGATGTCGGTAAGGCCAGCGCCAACCTGCTGGGCGAGGATGATGCCGTCACCGGTAGCGCCCGGGTGGTTCGTCGTGGAGAAGCCCTTCAGTTCAGGACGATACTTCTCAACCATCTTGTGGTTCGCGCCGAAACCGCCGGTCGCGAGAATCACAGCCTTGGCGTTGATCGTCTCCATTCCCTTCGGAGTCTTCACCTGGACGCCGGACACCTTGCCGTTCTTCATCAGGATCTTCGTCACGCGGTTATTGAGACGCATGTCGATATGATCCTTATCCGCGCGTTCGCCGAGCACACGCATGATTTCGATACCGACAGGCGACCCATCGCAAGGACCATGACCGCGGGCACGGGTCTGGCCGCCGCCGCGACCCATACGATGGCAGAAGTGAGCGCCGAGGTCGAGGAGCCATTCTTCAGCGGAGGCAGCGTTTTCCGTCAGAGCCTTGACGAGCGCCGGGTCATTCAGACCGTGGCCGCCGCGGATCGTATCAGCGGCGAAGCGTTCCGGCGTGTCGTCCGTGATGCCGTGAGCCTTCTGCTGCTTCGTGCCGGCGGCGTTCATTTCACCTTCGGAGCGGTTGGAGTTGCCGCCGAAGTAGGCCATCTTCTCAAGCACGATAACCTTGGCGCCCTTTTCGGTCGCGGTGATGGCGGAGGACAGGCCAGCGCCGCCCGAACCGATAATGACGATGTCGGTGGATTCAGCGGCGAACGCGGGGGTCGCCATCATGACGGCAAGCATGCTTGCCAGAATGGTCTTTTTCATTTTCTCTCCCAGAGATTTGAGTTCATAGACGGTTAAAAAAGTTCGTATGGATTAGTTCGTCCGTCTATGTAGAACGGATTATTCCGGAAAAAATAGGGTATTTCTGTGATAAAAGTCACGGTAATTTTTCGTGTACGGGACATAACGGACAAAACCGAGCCGGAAACTGCCTGAAAACATGGGGTCACGGGACGGGTTATCAAGGAAAACCCGAACAGGTGTTTTTTATTGGCAAATGGGGGAAAACCGCGTGACGGGTTCCCTTGAGGCAGAGAGCGGGGGGATCGAAAGGGGTTCGCTTACCCCATTCGGAATCCGCCGTAAAGCCCCGTGCGTCAGGGGTTTCCAAGAAAAATCAAAGCGGAAAAGAACGTTTCATAAATCATTTAGTTACTTTCGCTATATCCGATAGATAACACGGTTATTTCTGTAGACCGGACGCGAATCCGGGCGTTAATATCGACGTATCTGAAATAAGAACCGCGGGGTCTCTTCCGAGGAGCCGCGGTCTCTGAAGGACTGAGTGATGATCGAGATATCGCGCAGAAAACTATTGGCGGCCGGGGCCGCGGGTGCCGCGGCGGCGGGCGCAGCGGAAGCGCTTCCGACCCGGCCCTGGATCCGCTATCAGGCGGAACGGGCCACCGCGAACGCGAGGGCCCGGTGGCGTGCGGATATGATCCGCGAAACCTATCGGATGGTGTGGGTCGCGCCGGATTGGAACGCGAAGGAGATGTTCGAGGCGTTTATCGGGCCGGATGGAATCCCGACTCACGGCGCGGCCTGCGTGACGTACCCGGGAGACCCGGGGAGACGGATGGCGTTTGTCGCGATCGATACGCAGGACCCGAACTCGATCACCATGCTGCGGACCTTCAAAAAGCTTTCGCACCTCATCGACTTTCATATCTTTCCGCTCGCTTTCCTCGGCCCCGTGTCCGAGTTTCAGGGGGCGACAATCCTCGGAGCGCCGAACCGGGCGCTCGCGATGGACGATCAGATCACGCTCTTCAGCCAGAAAGGCTCGAACGGCATTGAGTACGACGTGAGCCGGATCTCGGAAGATTCCGAACGGAAAATCTGGGCGAACACGAACCTCTTCCGGGCGACCCGCGGCGTTGATGTGCCCTTTGGGGTCTATCTCGGGATGGATGGGGGATACCGCCCCTTCAATAACCAGCCGGACTGGGATCACTATCTCGCGCTCTTCGATCTCGTGAAGGCGAAGTAGGAGGGGACGGAAGATGATGGAAGAAAAGAAACAGGAAGAGCGAGGTGTTTCCCGCCGGATGGCGGCCGGGACGGTCCTCGCCGCGGCGGCGGGCCTCGTGATCGCGAAAGACGCGGCCGCGAGCCAGCTCGCGACCGGGTCGTCTGTGGTGCCTTACGCCGAACTGATTGACGGGGCGCTGGAATCCGCCTCCTGGGCAGAGGCGCATACCCGGGCGGATCCCCACTACGCGATCCTGAAGAAAGTGATGATCCCGTTTGGCTGGAACGGGAAAAAGATGATCGACGCGTTTTCGGGCCAGGTCCCGATGCTGCAGCAGGGGTCGCGGGGGTTCTCGTACCCGGGACCCGAAGGGCGGCCCGTGGCGTACTTCGTCTTTGACACGCAGGGCGAGAACTCTATTCGGATGATCGAGCGGCTGAAGCCGCTGCTTCACGACATCGATATCCACTTCTACCCGGTCGCGTACCTCAACTGGCGCTCCGGCCCTCAGGGGGCGCAGATACTCGGGGCGGCGGAACCGTGGCGGGCGCTCGATCACCACATCGTTCGCTTCAGTGATCCGGAGACCCGAGGGCTCCGCGTGAGCCGGACGGGGGACAGGCCCGCGATGGAATCCGCGGTCTGGGCGAACGGCAAGGTGTACCGGGAGGTCGGAGGCCGCGACGTTCCGTTCGGCGTCTTTAAGAGCGGCCCGAACCGCTATGTGCCGTTTGACGGGTCGCTTACGGAGGAAGATCTCCGGACGGTTCTCCGGAAGGGTGATAGCCCCTACTACTCGCCGCGGAAATAAGGATTGGGGGACGCTATGACGAAACGCTATTCACGCCGGGACGCGCTCCTCACCGGAGCCGCGCTCCTCACGCTGCCAGCCGCTTCCCGGGCTTTCACTTTTGGCGAAAGAGATCAGTGGGAGGATTATGCGGGTCTCAGCTCCCGCGCGTCTTCGTACTCCGGTATGAGCGGCACTGCCGGGGGGTTCGAGTATCCAGGCGGCTCGGGGCGCAGGAACGCCTACGTCTTTTTTGACCCGCAGGATCCGGTGAGTATCCGGCTCTGCCGCCACGTGAGACCGTATGTCGGAATCGTGGATGTCATTTTTTTCCCCATCGCGGCCCTTGGAGAGGAATCCCAGCGTCAGGCTGAAACGATCATGCTGAGCCATCCGCAGTGGCGGGCGATGGATGAGCACCTGAGTCTCTTCGATGATGAGAAGCGGGGCGGGATCGGCGTAAAGAATGATCTCTTCCGGAACGCGGATATAAACAAACTCGATTTCGTTCATCGGTATATCAAAGCGAATACGGAGCCATTCACTCGGGCGAATGACCCTTATACCTATCCCTATGCCTTCTTTCTCCCGGGTGACATCGGTGAACTCCGGACCTTTACCGTCAAGGAAACACCGGCGGAACTCGACCGCCTTTTCGGCGTAGCGCGGGAGTCGTTCTACGGTCCCGATAAGTAATCCGGGAACGAATGGAGGAGGGGACGCGAAAGACGGGATTCAACAAAAAGGTTAATATTACGTCCGAAAATTAATCTAATTGTTATCAGGCAGCACCCGCTCATGAATGACACGCTTCTCCGTATCGCGCTCCTCCTCATCGATACGATCATTCCGATTTCGCTCGGCTACATTCTTCATAAAAAAGGCATCGTCACCCAGGAAGGGACGAAAAAGGTCATCACGTTTAATGTCCGCGTGGTCTTTACGGTTCTCGCGGTGATCTCGTTCTGGAGCCTTCATATCGGTCCCGCGATCTTCTGGGTGCCGGTGATCGCGCTCGTGATCACGTTCCTCCCGTACTTCATCATGATGGCGGCGACGAAGAAGAACCCCGATCCCCGGGAGCGGGGGGCGCTGGTGACAGCCGGCATGCTCGGGAACACAGGGACGCTCGGGGGTCTTGTCTGCTATCTGCTTCTCGGCCCCGCCGCGTTCGCATACGTGCAGATCGTCGCCGTGATCCAGAACGTGCTTCTCATCACGTTTAACTTCCCGGTCGCGCAGAAGTTCCACGATATGGCGGTGGCGGGGGAAGGCAAAGCGCCGATGAAGAAGCGCTCGTTCGCTGAACTCTTCTTCACCTGGAATCAGGTCGCGCTGATCGGGATGATCGTGGGGGCGGGGCTGTCGCTCGCGCACGTGCCGCAGCCCGAATGGCTTCAGATGGTGTTTAAGCCGCTCGTTCATATTTCGGCCTGGATCGCGTTCCTCCCGGTGGGGCTGCTGCTCGACTTTGAGGCGGCCCGCCGCGAGATGCCGAAGACGCTGTGGCTCATGCCCCTTAAATTCATCCTGATGCCGCTTGTCGTCTGGGCGCTCTGCGCCGCGGTCGTGACGAACCCCGTGATGGCGGCAACGCTCATCATCGTCTCCTCCTGCCCGACGGCCATTAATTCGGTGCTCACGTGCGCGCTCTATGGGCTCAAAACCAACATCGCGGTTTCGTCCTTCATGACAAGCACCACGGTTTTCGCGCTCGTCATGTGCCCGATCTACTTCTTCCTCTTCCGGTAAAAACCGGTTCCGGTTTTTGCCGCTCTGAACTCCTGAAACACTGGGTTACCTTGACCCGGTGTTTCTTTTTTGCCTTTCCGGTATAAATCGTCAGTCGCGGACCGAAGTGAAGGTCTGTATTTATTTTTCTGGAGGTCTTCAATGAAGATCCATCCGTCTGCCGTGGCGATCACCGCGGCGCTTATTGTTGCCTCCGTGCTTCTCGCGCCGTCGCGCGCTCACGCCTGCACGCTCTACGCCGCGGCGGGGACGGCGGTCGATGACGGCGGCGTCATGATTTCAAAAGTCCGGGACTGGCGTCCGAGCGAGGAGACGTTTGTCCGGGTGACCCCGAAATCGGGCGAAGGGTACGCCTACGTCGGACTCGCGACCGGGAAGTACCAGAACTTCAACATGGGCGTGAATGAGAAGGGGCTCGCGCTCGGGCTCTCCACCGCGGGCTCGATCCCGAAGAAAGAGCGCCTCGCGATGCCGCATTTCAGGTCGAAGGACGGCTTCACGTCTCCCGCGTACCTGCTCCGGCACTGCGCGACCGTGGAAGAGGCGATACGAGCGACTGAAGCGTACGTCGAACCCGTGAACTTTATCCTCGCGGATAAAACTGAAGCCGCGGTGATCGAGGTGATGCCAGGCGGCAAGCGCACCGTGAAGCGGATTCAGACCGGCACGATTGCCCACACGAATCACTATATCGAGCCCGAGTCCGAAGCCTTTAACCAGAAGATCGGGAAGAGCTCGGAAGTACGGCTCGCGAGGATCCAGGCGCTGCTCGCGGACTCCACCGCTAATGGAAAGACCCTCACGTTTGACGAATTCAAGACTCTCGGTCACGACCGGAACGCCGGACCCGATCACAGCATCTGGCGCACGGGAAGCGAGCCCGACGGCACTCAGACCGTCGCCTATATGGCGGTGAAGTTCCCGAAGGCGGGCGGATCCCCGATCCTGCACCTTGAGTGGCGCGCGAAGGCGGACGACCCCGCGTCGCTCCAGGTGATCGAGGAACCGGTGACGTTTAACCATTAACCCGGTTCCGCGTCTTAATCGAAACCCGAGGCACACCGCCCCGGGTTTTTTATTGGCCGAAAGAAAGGACCCGTAAACGGAACCCAGCCAGCCGGGCGTCTTCAAATGGTGCAGCGTCTGCCGTACCCAGTTCGGATGGATTTTTATTTAATAGTTGCTGATAGAAATAAGGGAAAAACTCATAGCAGCTAATAGTTCCTGATACTCCCTATGCGCTTCTATCAGAAGCTATGAGAAAACCGCTGTAACGGATACCGTACCCGAAGATGGCGGGAGAGGGTGCTCACTGAGAGAGCGGGAGGTGTTTTTCCGTGTTCTGGAAGCGGGAAAAGGGTCGGGGGGAGAGCAGATCAGAAACGCCCCCGGTGATGCCCTGAAAACTCATAGTTTCTAATAGGATTTATCAGTTGCTATCAGCAACTATCAGGAACTATGAGAAAAGGGATAACGGAAACCGTACCCGGAAGAGCGAGGATCGTTCCGTTGATTTCTCTTTCACGGTTTCTCGTGTAGAGTCGAAGAGAGTGACGTTTCTCTTTCCTTTCCATTCACCATGATCCGGAAACTCTGTGCCGCGGTTCTCTGTGTCGCCGTGATCGGGACCTCGGGGGCTGACCCCGTGCTCCCGAAGGCACCGCCTGTGCGTCTTGCTGTGGTGAATAGCTATGGAGAGGCGCTCTCGGTCCGCTACTTCTCGGCGACCGTCGACGCGATCGCGCGGGCGGTGGAGCCGCGGCAGCTCCTGATCCATGAGTACGATCCGCCATCGTTCCTCAAAGCCGCGAAAACGAACGCCTTCGATATCTCGATCGCGTCGAGCGGCCTGAGTTCCCTCATGCTCGAAAGGACGAACGGCTCAGCGCTTCTTACCCTTACGTCGTTCCGGGCCAAAGACCCGAATCACGCGAACGGCGCCGCGGTCGTCGTGCGGGGAGACCGGACGGACCTTCAGACAAAGGGCGATCTTGCGGGGAAGGATCTCGCGATCGTCGGACGTCAGGCGTTCGCCGGGTGGCAGGTGCCGGCGGGGGACATGATCCGTCAGGGGCTCGACCCCGAGCATTACTTCGGGTCGGTGACGGAAGTCGGCATGCCGATGACGAATGTATTGGATGCCGTCAAGTCAGGGAAGGCGGACGGGGGTTTCGTGATCACGTGTCTCCTTGAGGAGCTCGAATCCGAAGGGAAGGTGAAGCCAGGCGACTTCCGGGTGATCGGGGAGCGGAAAGGGGACAGCGGTTTCCGCTGCCGCCACTCCACGATGCTTTACCCGGGCTGGTTCCTCTCCGTGAAACCGAGTCTTGGGTCCGCGGACGCGAGACGCGTCTTAAAGGCGCTTCTCGATCTCCCGCCATCCGGCCGCTCCGGTCTCTACTGGACCGTCGCGAGTGACCGGAAAACGATGCGGGATCTCTTTACGCTCATGAATCTTGAGCCCGAGCCCCGGGGGATCCGGTGGGCGCTCCGCGAATACTGGCAGTACGTGTTTGGGGCCGCGATTCTTCTTGTGATCCTGATCCTCTATTCGTCCGTCATTACCGGGATGACGCGGAAACGCACGGTCGCCCTCATGAAGTCAGAGGAAGACCGGCTGCGGGCGGAGCTCGAACTCAAGAAGCAATCCGAAAAGATCGGGTCACTTGAAAAAGTGCGGGCGGTTGGATTGATCTCCAGCATGCTCGCGCATGAATTGAAGCAGCCGCTCGCGGTCATCATGAATTACGCGCAGGGGCTTGAGATGCGGCTTTCCCGCGGGACGATGAAAGAAGAGGCGCTCCGGCATTCGCTTTCCGAAATCGAGAAGGCGGGCGAAGAAGCGGACGCGATCGTGGACCGGGTGCGGAACTTCGTGAAGGGGAAGGAGAGCGCGCACGTGCCGCTAGATCTCACGTCCGAAGTGAACCGGACAGTCGAGACCTTCAGACGGCACACGGATTCTCCTATAACGGTTACCGTACCCTGGAGCCCGACCCTCATCGTCTGCGGGGACCCCGTGGAACTCGGGATCATCTTCATGAATCTCCTCCGGAACGCGGAGACCGCGACGTCGAAAAACGACCCGGGGCACCCGCCCCGGATCACGATCACGATGCGGCGGGAAGGGGAGAGGGCGGTCGCGGAGGTGGCGGATAACGGGCCGAGGCTCACGGATGAAGCGTTTTCGCGGCTCTCGGAACTCGGGAAATCAACCCGGAAGGAAGGTCTCGGTCTCGGGCTTGGGATCACGAAGGAACTCGCGGAGGGGCTCGGAGGCTCGATCAAATTCGAGCGCCGCTCTGAGCGAGGCCTTACGGTAACGGTTACCGTACCGCTTTGCCCCGAGGACAAGGTGAAAGCCTATTGGAGTGAACAGAAAACGAAGAACGCGTAAGAATTAAGACACCGGGCACGCTCGCCCCCGACAGTTTCCCACCCGGCTCCGGCCTCCCCCGAAGAGGCACGAGAAGCCAAAAAACACAAAAGGAAACCGCCGGACGCGCCCGCGTTGGAATCAAAGGAGAAGCAAGGCATGGCTGATATGCGAGAGGAGGCGGCGATCCGCGTCGTGGATGACGAGGCGTCGGTACGCCACTCCTGGGAATTTATTCTGGAAAGCGCCGGGTGGACCGTGCGGTCCTACGCGAGCGCGGAGGCGTTTCTGAAGCTTGACGACCCGCATATTCCGGGGTGCGTCGTGCTCGACGTGCAGATGCCGGGAATGAGCGGGATTGAATTGATGCGGGAACTCGCGTCCCGCAGTAACCGCCTCCCCGTGATCTTCGCGACCGCGCATGGCGACATCGATATGGCGGTGCAGGCGCTGAAAGACGGGGCGTCGGACTTCCTTCCGAAGCCCGTGAAAGCCGACCGTCTGATCGCGGCGATTGAGAAAGCGGTGAAGGCGGATCTCGAGCGCCGGAAGGCGGAGGACGGGATCGCTGCGGCCCGGACGCTCTGGGACACACTGACGCCCCGCGAAAAAGAAGTGGCGAAGGGCGTTGCCGCGGGCGACCTCAATAAGCAGGTCGCGGACCGCCTCGGAATTACGGAGAAGACCGTCCAGGCGCACCGGAGCTCGCTCCTCCGGAAGCTCGGGCTCCGGGGGAGCGCTGAACTCGCGTCTTTCCTCATTTCAATCGGGGAACGCTGAACCGCGTTTCCGCTTTGTTCCTTTCAAAAAATCCATCCCCTAAAGGCGATACCTTTCAGGGGGTTATCTTTTCGTATTATAAGAAACCCCCTGATACTACCCCCGGCATTCCTCCAATACGGTGTCGGGACGAATATCGGATTTATCTGTTTTTAAAAGAAAAATATCATCTAAACGTGAGGTCTGAGGTGAGACCGGAGAGGCACGGCCCCGATATAAAAAAGCTTGCCGGCACTTGAAGGCTCCTTCGAAAGACCTATTTCGGGAGATATTGGAGATGGAAACCAGAACTGAAAGGAGAACCGGGGTCGGTCTGTCCCGGCGAACGCTGCTCGCGGGTACGGCAGCCGCTGCCGGCGCGTCCGCGATTTCATGGAAAGTGATCGCGGAGCAGATTGAAACCCTGAAGAAAGAAGGGTGGGAAGCAAACCCTGTCGCCTGCAAGGTTTGCGGCGGCGGATGCGGTCTCATCATCATGAAGAAGACGGGCGTGAAGCCGAGTCTCGCGACGGTGCGCGTGTTCCCGAATCCGACGCATCCGCAGCGCGGCATGTGCGGGCGCGCGTCTCAGGCCGCGATGCTCTGGGCAAGCCCCTACCGGCTGAAGAAGCCGCTGAAGCGGGTCGGCGCCCGGGGCGAAGGAAAGTTTAAGGAAGTCTCGTGGGACGAGGCGCTCGACGGGATCGCGAAGCAATTGAAGCCGATCGTCGAGAAGTATGGCGAATCCTCCGTCGTCTACACGAGCCACACGCTCTCCGGCATTCAGAAGTGGGCGTCCTTTACGCTTGGGACGATCAATCAGATCGGGCACGAGGCAACCTGCAACACAGCGGGGAACGCCGGCCGGATTCTCGCGTTCGGAAAGAAGTATCAGGGAAAGAATAAGATCGACCCGGATTACGATCACGCGTCCGTGATCATGCTCGTCGGCCGCTCGATCAACTGCCCGATGGGGGTCGCGCACCGGCTCGTGGAAGCGAAGGACCGAGGCGCGAAGGTGATCTTCGTGAACCCCTGGCAGCCTGATCCCGCACTCGGAACCGCGGACTGGATCCCGGTGGTGCCGGGGACGGATGGCGCTCTCATTTTCTCGATGCTCCAGGTGATGATCCGGGAGAAGCTTTACGACGCCGAGTTCCTCGCGCGGCAGACGAACGCCGCGTACCTCGTGAGCTCGGACGACGGTCACCCGATCACGAAGGCCGAATTGACTGGCACGGACTCGGACGCCGATAAGGCGCTCTACGCGATGAGGACGAAGGCAGGGACGGTCGTCTTCCGCGGCGTGAAAACCGAGAAGGTGACGGATCCCGCGACGGGGAAGGAAAAGGAGGTTCAGTCCTTTATTGAGAACGCCTCAGACGTCCCGGAACTTGAGTGGAAGGGTGAGCTGAAGACGAAGGCTGGAGCCGTGATCCCCGTGAAGACCGTTTTCACGGCGTACGCGGAAGAGGCATCGAAATACGAACCCGCGGCCGCAGCGAAGATCACCGGCATTGCCGCGGACCGCATTGTCCGTCTCGCCCGCCTCATGGCGACGAAGAAGGGGGTCTTTGAGGACAACTGGTACTCGAGCCGGAACGGCAACGATGTCGAACTCTGCCACCTCCTCTGCGCTGCGAACGCTTTTATCGGAAACGTCGATCAGCAGGGCGGTCTCTGTGTGGAAGAGGGGTCCGGACTCACCTCCTCCGCGATCAAGTTTGACGGGAAGACGAAGACCTGCACCGCGCCTAACGGCACTACGTGGGAAATCACGAACACCCTTCGCGCGGACCACGCTTACTTCCCCGAGGCTCCGGGGTCGTTCTTCGCGCTGCAGAAGGAACTCGAAGAAGAGAAGCCTTACCCCGTGAAGGCGCTCTTTGTGACCGCGTCGAATCTGCTTCAGCGTGAGGCGAACACCGACCGCATGAGAAAGATGCTGATGAAGTTCGATCTCGTCGTGGTGCAGGACGTGATGCCGCAGGAAACGTGTGACTACGCGGACTATGTCCTCCCCGCCACGATGTTCCTCGAAAAGGGCGGCGTGACTGGGATTGAATTCGCGCGCGAGATGGGGGGCGCTATTCAGCGTAACGCCCCGGGGCTTCCGATTCCGGACGGGAATGAGTCCCGTGACGACCTCTTCCCGCTGCTCGAAGTCATCCGCCGCGCGTGGCCTGAACGCGCCGCGCGGCTTGGATACACGAAAGAATGCAAGACGAATGCCGATTTCCGGAAGTGGAATAAGACATTGTCAGAAGGCTACGGGCTCCCGAAACTGATGGCGGATCTCGAAGCGAAGGATCCGGAGAAGGCGAAGGCCGTGAAGGAGTCGCTTGACGCGAACGGGTGGGCGCTCGTGAAACCGAAGGCCTACGGGACCTATCCCTACAAGAAGCCCTTCGACACGCCGACCGGGAAGATGGAGATTTACGCGTTCTGGCCGTACCTCAAAGCGAACCGGAAGGGTGTCCCCGGGCTCCCCGCCTGGGAACCCGTGAAGGCGTACACGCTCCCCTCGAAGCCGAACGAGTTCTACATGGTGTCCGGCAAGAACCTCCAGGGGAACTCGGGTCTCGGGATGTTCGGCCCAGGGTCGCACGCGAATTCGGAACGCCGCGCCGTGATGAATCCGGATGACGCCTCGCGTCTCGGAGTGAAAGAAAACGCGCTGCTCGAGATCCGCGCGATCGATACGGGGTTTACCGAGAAGTCCCGCGTGCATCTCTCCTACCGCATCAAGCAGGGGTGCCTCCACATGCCGGGGTTCTCAGGCGGCACACGATCGAAACTCTTACGCGCCATGAGCCCCGAGACCGCGGACTGGATGGAAGAGGGTGTGAATCCCAACTGGTTCGCGACCGGTTATGCGAGTCCCGTCTTCGGGCCGCTCGCGAATAACGGGTCCGTCTCGGTGAAGGTCCTTTCTGACTAGAGGAGCGCGAAAAATGACTGAAATGAAACCGAAGAAGCAGCTCGCGCATCTCTTCAACGCGACGCGCTGCATTGGGTGCACGGCCTGCATGAATGCCTGTGCGCAGACGAATTACGGCGATGTGATGGCGTCCGGAAAGCCGATCCACGGCCGCGTGATGCCGGGGAACATCCAGAAGATCGTGATGGACGGAAACCGCCGTCCGTTCCAGATCATGAGCCAGTGCCAGCAGTGCACGGACGCGCCCTGCATCAAGGCGTGTCCGTTCGGCGCGAATTACCGGGATCCGGAAACGGGCCAGGTGAAGATCGACCCGAAGCGCTGCATGGGCTGCAACTACTGCATTACGGCGTGCCCGTATGACGCTCGGTGGAGCAATCCGCTGACAGGCCTCCCTGAGAAGTGCATGGGGGAGGGGTGCCAGAAACTCGTGGCGGAAGGGAAGGACCCGGCGTGCGTCGCCGCGTGCCCCACGAACGCCCGCGTGTTCGGCGACATCCTGGATCCGGAAAGCGCGATTTCGCGCGAGATCGCTTCCAGCCGTACCGTGAAGCTCCTTGAGGAAAAAGGCACGCTTCCTAACTTCTTTGTCGAGGTGGCGAAATGACAGACGCAGGTTTTCTCTCGCTTACGCCGCAGCTCGCGGCGGCACACTGGGGATGGACGATCGCGTTCTTCCTCTGGTTCATTGGTCTCTCCGGGATGCTGATGGCGCTTTTCTACTTCGTGCGGGATAAACGGATCGCGCTCGTCTCTTTCATCACGTCGATCCTTGGCTGCGTCTTTGTGCTCTCGCACCTCGCGCGCCTCACGAATCTCCCGTTCGCGGCGTTTAACGCGTTGATCAGCGGAAGCCTCAACTTCGGCTCCTGGATGCTGATCGGTATCTGCCTCTTAGGCGTGCAGGCGGTGCTGACGTTCGTTGCCACCGCGGTGCTCTACGGGAAAGTGAAGCCCGATTGGGCTCCGATCTTTACGGAACGGAAGGCGGTCCCGGTGCTGCTTGCCGTGGTCGGTGTCGCGGTCACGGTGTACTCCGGGTTCCTGCTGACACAGGCGTCCGGCGTCACCTTCTGGCACACGGCGCTGATCCCGATCCTCTGGGTGCTTTCGGGTCTCGGCTGCGCGCTCGCGGTCTGGGAGTTCCTCGGGTTCCGGGATAAGAAGGCGCTTCCGGGCACGGCCCGGACGGCCGGCATCGTGATCGAGGTCTCGGAGCTTCTCGCGCTCTTCGCGCTCCTGCAGGTCGCGGCGAGTTTCTCGACCCCAGGCGCTAAGGCCGGTGCTATGAGCCTGATTTCCGGTGACTGGGCCGCGATGTTCTGGATCGGCGCTGTGGCAGCCGGCATCCTCCTCCCGCTCGCGATCCGGGTGTTTGGGGAAAAGGCGCGGTTCGCGGCTCCGCTCTGCGCGGTTCTCGCGCTCGCGGGCGCCCTTTGCATCCGGGCGTCGGTGCTCTTTGCCGGATACTTTGATCCGCTCGTCTAATGGTGTTTCCCCGGCGGCGTTGGGGGACAGGGCCGCCGGGGTTTTTTAACGATTCACTGATTGATTGACCTATCCTTTGCTTGACTTGAAGGGCCCAGGGGCGCGCCGCCCGGGGCCCTCTTTTTTTGGTGTCGCCTATAGGGTCAGACCGATGACGCCGGCGTTAAAAATAACGTTGCATGGCTAATTTCTGGTTATGAAAAGAAAATTTCTGTCAACTGAGGACAGCGTTAAATATTGAAAAAAACCGGTTTCCATTTGAAAGAAATAACAGAATTGCAAAAAGTCTCGCTTTCCGGAAATTTCTCCAATACCATATGGCACATAAGTGGTAAGCAGAAACCCCCGATTCCCACAGAATCGATTAAACCGGCCCAACGGCTTAACTGACAAAAAAGGCGCAGACATGAAGAAAAGCGTTTTCCTGATGATCCTGATCACCGTCCTCGCGTGGGGCGCAACCCTCTGGCTCGATCCCCCGGCCCCGAATATGCGGAGCCTGATGCACGAGGTCTATTACCTGGATGGACTCCTCGCCTGGGAGGCATTCGCGGGCGCGATCCTTCTCATGACACAGCCGCGGCTCGTTGCCGGGCTCACCGGAGCGAGCTTCCCGGAGATCGGTTTCTGGCATAAGGCGCTCGGCGTCTCCGCGATCCTCCTCTCCCTCATCCACTGGGGCACCCGCATGATCTTCTCGCCGCTCGTTGAGCCGTTCGCGACGGAACCCGTGCCGCATATCGCGCGTCACGCGGCGGAAGGCGGCTTCTCCGCGTTCTGGGGTGCGCTGCGGCCGTTCGCTGAGACGAGCGGTCTCGTGCTCACGATCGCGGCCTGTGTTCTTGTGATTCTCGCTGTGATCCCGCTCCTCAAAGGCAAATACCTCTGGATGCAGGTTCACCGGCTGCTTGGCATTGTCTTCATCGCGCTCACGATCCACTCGATACGCCTCATTGAGACGTCGGATCTCCTGATGCCGCTCGGGATCCTCACGATCCTCGTCACGATCGTCGGCGTGATCTGCTCGGTGACCGCGTTCCTTCCGAAGAAATACTGATCAGGCGTTTCTTTAAAAGCCAAAAAAGATCCCGCGGATTCTGTCCAATCCGCGGGATCTTTTTTCGCCGGAAGGAAAGACCGGCGTGATTTTGGAAAGCAAAAAAGCTTCTTCAGCGAGGTGAACTGAAGAGGATAAGCGAAACGGGTCCCAGGGACAGAGGAGACCCGTTTTATGAATCAGAGAGACGCTGACTGAGTGTCGCGGACCGAGGAGACCGCGGTTCTCGTGCGGCGATGACGCCAGGGGTGCGTGAAGCGCTGTAGAGTCCGCAGCGGGAACTTCAGCCCGGTTCTTTCCTCAAGAATCGGGAGCATCGCGGTGCAGCGTTTATTGCAGGAATTGAAGATCGCTCTCACTTCCGCGCGGTTATTGCGCAGATAAGCGAGCTGCGGTGTTTCATATCCCTTGAATTCTGTCTCACGGAGATACCGTCTGACAGTATTCCTGGAGATATTGAGGATCTTGCAGATCGTTTTGATTGACGCGTGCTCTTTTTCGTAGAGTTCGTGGATCCGGGCTACTTTATTTTTCTTCAGCATCTCGCCTCCTATGGAGGTAATGTTCTTAACACTATGATAGAACAATTTTTTTATGTTTTTTGTTACGGTAGGGTAAATTCTCTCGTTATGGGTAGTTTCCTACTCCCCGATTCGGGTGATGCAGGGTTCGTTTCCTGTTCTTTGAAACAGAACCGTCCCCACAGTTCTGTACGGCACCAAAGCCTTATTTTTAACACGGAATACCGGTTTTAAGGGGTTTTGGAGGTTGATAGCGTCGGTAGCATGAAGATAACTAGCGACGATAGTAGTTCTGTAAAAAACAGGAACTATTACCATTTACAAAGAAAAAAGCGAAGTGAAACTGCCAGAAAGTGTTGCGTTTCCGGGGGTGCCTGAGCGCTTCAGGTTGACGGTTTCGGATGGATCATCGGGATCACGATAAAGCGAAACCCGAGGTTCCCCAAGGTATAGCTGAGAGACCGAAAGAAAGGCGTATTCCGGGGACCTTTGAGGAAAAAAAGAGGTCCGGTTCGTGTGAGAACCGGACCCGGATCAAGAAATCCCCGGCAGGGGAGATCATTCAGTAAAAGGCGGCGCGGAAGAGCCTTATTCGGGAGCTCATTTCCTTTTTGCAGATCCGCGCCGCGGGCAAAAGAGTCGGTTCAGGCCTCGTCCATCACCGCCTGACCGCAGATGCGGCCGTTCACGAGGCAGTCAAGCACCGCGCAGGAGCCGAGGCGCACTGCGCCATGCACGCCGCCCGTTGACTCACCGGCGGCGTAGAGCCCCGGAATCGGCTTATCGTTCGTGCAGTCAAGCGCCCGGCCCTTCATGTCGGTGAGGATGACGCCCATGCAGTGGTGGACCTTGGGAGACAGCTTCGAGCAGTACCAGGGACCGTTCACCATCGGCTTGCAGTCTTTGTTGATATAGCGGTTCAGCGGATCCTTCCCGGCTTTGAGACCGGCGTTATATTCATCGACCGTCTTCTGCAGCGCGGCTTCCGGAATATTGAATTTCTCGGCCATCGCTTTGAGAGTCGGGAACTCGTACACCACGCCGCGCTCCAGCTGCTTCGCGAGGATGTTGTGGTGGATCTGCTGCATCATCTCAATCCCTTCCTTATTCGCGACCGCGATGCAGAGCTGGCCCTTGTTCGCCGCGTTGATCACGGCGTCCGCCCGGACCTTGCGGTTCGCGAGCTCATCGACGAAGCGCTTGCCGGTCGCGCAGTTCACCCAGATACCAAACATCGCGGCGGCGCTCTGCGCGAAGTAGAGCGCGATCCCCATGCCTTTTTCATCCGGGCTGTTCCAGGGACCGCACTGAATCCAATCCGCCTGAATGATCTGGCAGCCGATGCGGTTCGCCTCACGCCAGCCTTCGCTTGTCGCGCCCGGCTGATTCGTGGTCTGGAACTTATCGGTGAGTTTCGGATCCTGATGCATGCGGTAGGCGACATCCGCGCCGAAACCGCCGTAGCAGAGAATGACGCCTTTCTTCGCGCGGATGTATTTCACGCGGCCCGAGGTGTTATCGCGGAACTTGTAGCCCTCACGGACTTTGAGTCCCTTCACGCGGCCATCGGTGTCCCGGATGATCGTTTCCATGAAGACACGGGTGCGGAGCGGTATCCCGAGCTCTTTGCACTTCGCGATCTGCTTTGTCACGATCGCGGAGCCGGAGCCGTTTCCGGTATTCGCGCAGCGGGGGACGGAGTGGCCGCCTTCCTGCACGAGGTGATCCATATTCCATTCAACCCCGAGCTCATCCCGCGTCCACTGCCAGGTGGGAAGCGCCTGGTTCACGAGCGTGCGGACCTTGTTGGGGTCGTTGAGCCCCTGGCCTTCCCGCAGCATGTCTTCAGCGAGGAGCTCCGGCGTATCTTTGATCCCATTCTTCTTCTGCATCGGAGAACCGGGAACCGCCATGATGCCGCCGTTAATGATGGAGTTGCCGCCAAGCGTCCGCATCTTTTCGAGAACGACGACGTTCGCGCCCTTCTTCTTCGCTTCAAGCGCCGCGGCAAGCCCGGCAAACCCCGAGCCGACGATCAGCACGTCCACCTCTTCATCCCACTTCGCGGGCATCGGGTCGTAGGGTTTCGCCTCCGCGGCCGGTGCCAGCATCGCGCCAAGCCCCATTGCCGTACCGGTCCCCAGGAACGCTCTTCTCGAAAGATCCGCCATATCCATCTCCTCTCAATACTTCAGTGTCTGGGGCGCGCGGACTTCTCACGAGATCGCGCGCCGTTAGAAAAAAGTGTACGAAGCGAGGACTGGCGGAGGTACAGCGATTCTGCGTGAAGAGATTGTGATTTTAACAATCTCTGAAGCCAAAACCTCGTAAAAAAGGATTAGAAAAACGGAGAGGCAAGCGGTTCAGTGAGAGAGTCTGAAACCTTAAAGACTCAATGGATATCGGTTTCTCCGCCGAATTTAAGGAACATCGGCTTCCACCGCGCGACATTGTCGATCGTTTCACGTTCCACAATCCAGCGGCAGAACTGCATCAGTCGCTCATTATCCTGAAGGCGCGCCGTCATGACGAACGTCATCTCCCAGGGGAGCCTGTGCCAGCCGTTCAGCACGGGAACGAGGTCGCCCCGGAGGATTTCCTGCCGGCAGAGATCAAACGACAGGTCCATTGCGATCCCGGCGTCCGACATCAGAGCGGCCTTGCAGGAGAGGGCGTCACCCGTAAACACCACGTGCTTCGTGATGAGAGGCGCTTTCTCATTCCCGCGGGAGAGGAAGTAGGAGGGCGGGTAGTTGCGCCCGGTGCGGAGAATGAGATTGTGGTTTGTGAGGTCTTCCGGCTTCTCCGGCGTCCCGTGGCGTTTCAGGTATGCCGGGGTCGCGAGCGGAAAGTTGAGTCCCTTTCCCACGGACCACATCACGAGACCTTTGGACGGCGGCCGGTAGGGGAGGAGCGCGATATCGACTCGCCCCGAAAGCACATCCTCATGATCACACTCGCTCATCAGATCGAATTCGAGGAGCGGATCAATCTTCTTATAGTCATTCAGCTGCTCAATAAGGTTTGAGCGTCCGACGTTCAGCGGATAACAGAGCTTGTAGCGGACCGCGTTTCCGGAGAGTGACCGAGCGATTTCGTTCACCTGGCTGAAGTACGCGAGGAGCTGCTCCGCGTGGTGGACGAGTGACTGGCCGCGCTCAGTGAGCGCCATGGGGCGCGAATGCCGGTCAAAGAACGGGAACCCGAGATCGGTTTCGAGTGACGAGAGGAGACGGGACGCCGCCGACATATCGAGGTTCTGCTCGATCGCCGTTTCCTTAATGCTTCCCGTGCGGGCAACGGAAACGAAAACGCGCCACGCTTCGAGGTTGTCCTTCGTCTGCATGAATGATTCCTTCAGAAATCCGCTCTGAACCGGAAAAGTATACCGAACTGGTTTCGGTTTCAGGGTACGGTAAACGTTATACCGGGAGAAAGATTAAAGGCATCTCAGAACCGGAAATGGCTATCAGTTTTTATATAGATCCTGATAGTTCCTGATAGATACGCATAGCTTCTATCAGAATCTGATAATTTTTGCGATCTGCTCCAAAGTCTTTGCTGTGGCACGGAACGGAAGCAGCATGCACACTGCCCTGCCTCAGTCGTATTGTTTGATACTATTCACCTTCGTTTCTCTTTTCTTATAGGCGCAGGCGCTTCAAATGCAGATGTTCTTCGTTGTTGTTCTCGCGATTCTTACCGTGATCTCGTGGTACGGATTTATCCGCTGCATGGTGAATCCGAATTGGCTGAGGCAGAAGGGCGAGGAGGCGCACGGCCGCCGTTACTACGCGATCAAGCTCCTGCCGCTCGCGCTCATCGCGACAGCAGTCTTAATCTCAGAGGCGCTGACGATCTGGCACTGAGTGAGCCTGATAGCAGCTGATAGAACCTTAATAATTTCTATTGCCCTTTCAGACTTCGGGGCAAACGAAAACCCCGTTTTGGAAGAACCAAAGCGGGGTTTAATCGTTATTTGGGGTTCTATCAGCAGTGCCGGTACTTGAAGAGCGTGAGCCCGAACTTCACGGCGAACCAAATCCCGGAACCGGTCTTTGGCAGCCCCTGCCAGAAAAGCGCCGGCGTGTATTCCGGGCACCAGACTTTCGCCATCAGCTTCCGGTCCGCGGGAACCGCGCGGTGATGCAGAATCCCGTAGAAGTGGCGGGTCTCAAACGCCGCGTGGCGGATCAGGGCGTCCGCGACATCCGGGTGTTCAGGACGCAGGCGATTCGCGAGCCGCACGATCGACCGGATGATATGCATGTAGGAATAGCCCTGGCGCTTACCGACGCGGGGCTTCTTCGAATTGCTCGTCGACGCGCTCCAGACGCGGTACGCGACGAAGATATCGCGCGAAAACACCATGATGGGATTCTCGGCCGCGAGGTCCGCGGTCCAGAAAATATCCTGATGGAAGACGTTTCTCGGGGGAAAGCGGAAGTGATGCGCCTCAACCCAGGATCGTCTCGCGAACTGAATCCAGCAGTAGTGAACCCAGTGGTGACGGTCAATCGCGTCCTTCATCCAGTCAAACGCCCGCATCCGGGTGCCGGTGGGCGGCATCTCGGGGATCCGGGTTTCTAGCCCCTCGGGCGTCGTCGGAGCCGGAGCCCCGTCCCGATGATCCGTGAATTCGGCGTAGCTCCCGAAGATCCAGTTGACGTCCGGTTCAGCTCCAAGCTTCAGGACTTTGTCGAGCGTTCCCGGCATCAGGATATCGTCACCGTCCAGGAACCCGACCCAGTCGCCTGCCGCGGCATCGAGACCGGTGTTGCGCGCCGGACCGCAGCCGCGGTTTCTCTGATGCAGAACCTTGAACCGGGGATCGGTCGCCGCGAACGCCTTCGCGACTTCGAGCGTGTTATCGCGGCTTCCGTCGTCCACAATCAGGAACTCGAAGCGCGAGTCATCCTTCGGGCCCTGGCCCGCGAGTGACCGCAGCGTTTCCTCGAGCTTCTCCCCGACGTTATAGGCCGGGACAATGACTGAAATCAGCGGATGAGAAACGGGAGACGCCATCAGTTGTTTCCAAAGAGGTCGCGCGTAAAGACTTTATCCTTCACGTCCGCGAGATCCGGGCTGTTTCGGTTCGTGATGATGAGGTCGCAGTGCGACTTGAACGCCGCGAGATCGTGCTCCACCGGGGTGTCGAGGAACGTATCCGCGTCAAGCGTCGGCTCATAGACCTCAAGCGCGATGCCCTTTTCCTTCAGGCGGCGCATGATGCCCTGGATCGAGGACGCGCGGAAGTTGTCCGACCCCGACTTCATGATGAGGCGGTATACGCCGACACGCTTCGGATTCTTCTTCGCGATCTCTTCCGCGATGAAGTCCTTCCGGATCCGGTTCGAGTCCACGATCGCGTGGATCAGGGTTTCCGGGACGTCCTTATAGTTCGCGAGGAGCTGCTTCGTGTCTTTCGGGAGGCAGTAGCCGCCGTAGCCGAAAGACGGATTCCGGTAGTGCGTGCCGATGCGGGGGTCGAGACCGACGCCCTCGATAATCTCGCGGGAGTCGAGCCCCTTGCTCATCGCGTAGGTGTCGAGCTCATTAAAGAACGCGACACGCATCGCGAGGTAGGTGTTCGAGAAAAGCTTGATCGCCTCGGCTTCGGTGGAATTCGTGAAAAGCACCGGCACGTCCTTATCCTCAGCCCCTTCAACGAGGAGGGTCGCGAAGACATGGGCCTTGTCGCCGTGGTCACCGATCACGATGCGGGAGGGGTGGAGGTTATCGTAGAGCGCGTGCCCCTCGCGGAGGAACTCCGGAATGAAGATCACGTTCTCAATCCCGAGGCGTTCTTTGAGTGCCGCGGTGTAGCCCACCGGAATCGTCGACTTGATGATGATCGTGGTGTCCGGGTTGATCGCGAGGATGTCATCGATCACGGACTCCACGGACGACGTATTAAAGAAATTCGTCTTCGGGTCGTAATCTGTCGGCGTCGCGACCACCACGAAGTCCGCTCCCTCGTACGCTTCCTTTTTATCGGTCGTCGCGCGGAGGTGAAGGGGTTTGGACGCGAGGAATTCCTCGATCTCGCGGTCCACGATGGGGCTCTTATGAGCGTTGATCAGGTCAACCTTATGCGGCACGATATCGAGCGCCACCACATCGTGATGCTGCGCGAGAAGCACCGCGTTCGAGAGACCCACGTAGCCGATTCCGACTGCTGCGATTTTCATCTTGACTTCTTATCCCTTCTTAATGCTTTTTGGAGTCCGCGCTCTTCGCGGATTCGGCCTTCCACCACTTGAACCACTCGACAAACTTCGGAATGCCGACGGAGAGCGGCGTCGCGGGCTTGAACCCGACCGCGGCCTCAAGCTTCGCGGTGTCGGCGTACGTCACCGGGACGTCACCCGCCTGCATCGGAAGCATGATCTTTTCGGCCTCTCGCCCGCACGCCTTCTCGATCTCGTGGATGAAGTCCATGAGGCGGACCGGCGAATGGTTCCCGATATTGAAGATCTCGTACGGGAAGTCACCCTGAGGCACCCGGCCAATGACGCGCACCACGCCTTCCACGATGTCGTCAATAAAGGTGAAGTCACGCATCATGTCGCCGTTATTGAAGACCTTGATCGGGCGTCCGGCGAGGATCGCGTCCGTGAAGAGCCAGGGAGCCATATCGGGGCGTCCCCAGGGGCCGTACACGGTGAAGAAGCGGAGACCGGTGAGCGGAAGCTTATAGAGGTTCGCGTAGCTCGCGGCCATCAGTTCATTCGCTTTCTTCGTCGCCGCGTAGTAGCTCACCGGAAAGTCGACGCGGTCGTCTTCAGAAAACGGCACCTTTTTATTCTTTCCGTAGACGGAGGAGGAGCTCGCGAAAACGAAGTGCCCGACCTTGTGGTGCCGGCAGCATTCGAGGAGATTCGCGAACCCGACGAGGTTTGAGCGCGTATACGCGTCCGGGTTCTCGATTGAATAGCGGACACCGGCCTGCGCCGCGAGATTCACGACCGCCTCAGGCTCATAGTCCGAGAAGACTTTCTCCAGGAGCGCCTTATCGCTGATATCCCCGCGCACGAGCGTAAAAGCCGGGTTCGGACCGATATCCGCGACGCGCGCTTCCTTCAGCTCCACCGGGTAGTAGGAGTTGAAGTCATCGATACCGATCACGCGGCAGCCTTCAGAGAGAAGGCGCTTCGAAAGCGCGCTGCCGATAAAGCCAGCGGCGCCCGTTACGAGAATGGTCCTGGGTAGTGCTGAAGTCATCTGTATTGCCTATTCAATCGGAAAAAACCGAATCAATCGATTTTAGTGCCAAAATGCCCGCCGCTCCTCAAAAAGCGGCTTGTTTCGGTGTAGCAAAACCGTTTCATTTTTATTCCGTCGGATAGTGGTCGTGTGCGTAGCTGAGGAGAAGCGACCGAAGCCATTGATTCAGTGGATCGCGCTCATCACGCGCGGCCCAGAAGAGGCGGGAAGTAAAGACCGAGCGGTTTTCCCCGGCGAGCGGAATCACGGTGAAGAGCCCGGTGCCTTCCCACTCCGCGGCAAGCGGCGACGGAATCCACTCTACGGCGTCTGTCCGCTTCACGACAAAGGGGGGAACATTGAAGTAGTTGCAGGCGATCACGGGGGCTCCCATCGCCATGACGTCGAGCCACGGGCGGTTGTAGCCGCCCTGCCGCGTCGACGGAATGAACTGCGGGAAGCGCGCGATTTCTTCAAGCGTCACGCGGCCCTCCGCCTGATAGATCGCTTCAAGCGGATGCCCCTGCCGCACCATGAGCCGGTATTCCACCTTCCCGAGCGGCTGCGACACCACGTCACTCTGATTGAGGAGCCCCGGGTTGATGCAGAGATCCGCTTTCCCGAGCCTCAGCTCATTCAGCGCGAACTCACGGCTCTCGAGAAAATCCACATTGATCCGAAGTCCCGGGGACTCAGTCTGAAGCCTCGGAACCACGGGAAGCACGAACGCGAGGTACCCCATGTCGTACGTGAGGATCCGGATATCGCGTTTCGCGGTCGCGGGGTCAAACACCGCGGGTTTCCGGAGCGAATCCACGGCGTCGATGATCGATTCAAGCTTCGGGAGGAGCTCTTTCATCGCGGAGGTCGGCGCGAGCCCTTTATCGGTCCTGAGGAAGAGGGGGTCTCCCGCGGCGTCCTTCAGCACCGAAAGCTGATGGCTCGCGGCGGAGAGCGACATCCCGAGTCCCTTCGCCGCTTCCGTGAGTGACTTCTTACGGCAAACCGCTACCAGAAGCCGCATCGAGGGGATGCTTTCCAACGCTTTTTCAGCGGAATTTTTAGCCATGCCTGTGATTCATAAGGAAATTCAATGTTGAGATTATAGCGAAGAGGCTGTTGAACGAAACCGCAACAGAGAAAGAGAAATTCTCCATATGGAAAATAACCCGCCGCGGGTAATATTTTCCCTGTCAGGGTTCAGATGTTTGATTCCGCAAGGAAAAAATGTTGGAACTTCGTGGCATTTACTCTCTGAAATGAATTGAGTCTGAGGGCTGACGTCTAACAGGTGGTTTCGTCAGCCCCTTTTTTTGTCCGCGTTTCGCGGAACCAGCCATCGTCCCGCTTTCTTCTGTTTCTTAAAAAAACAGCAGGCATAAAAAAGATCTCCCTCAATTCTGAAGGAGATCCATGTGTTCGCCCTGAACCCGATGCCGGAGAAGTCACTCTCCGGCGGCCGCCTCAATCAGTCCTTGAACGTCACGACGCGGTCAACGAGTTCACGCACCGTGTGGAGCTGATTCAATTTATCGTCAGACTCGTAGCCAAGAGCGACACCGACCACAATGTCGTCCGTCTCCGGAACGTCGAGATAACGGCGAAGCACTTCAGGGTGCTTCACGAGGTTATACGCGGCGATGGAGCCGAGGCCCTTATTGAAGGCGGAAAGCTGCATCATCTGGGTGAAACCGCCGAGGTCGAGCACCGCCCAGCGGGAAGCGCCCTTCGGCATCGTGATGAAAGCCACAGCCGGCGCGTTGAAGAGCATGTCTTCGACACCCGCCATCGTCTGGCCGACGCCTTCAGCGGCGATCAGATTGTGGAACCCGGCCATATGCTCCTGAGCGAGCTTCGACCACTCTTCGCGGTGCGGCATGCCGTAGTCTGCCATCCCCTGGTCGCCCTTTTCGGCGAGCGCCATGTATTCAGCGCGGATGTTCTTCAGCGTCTTCTCGGTCGCCATGTACACATGCCACTCCTGAGCATTCACCCAAGACGGCGCGCGGCCAGCGTCCTCAACAATCTTCCGCAGAATGTCGCGGGTCACAGGCTTCTCGGAAAAGACGCGGACGGAGTGACGTGAACGCAGAACCAGATCGAAATCCATATATGTTTCTCCTCTACCCGGAAAGCCCGGTTACTACAATAATTATGCTCCTTATAGAGCGAAAACTATATGTGTGTTTGAAAAAAAGAGCAGATTGAACTGCTCCCCAAATTTAGGACTTGTTAAATAAAAATCCTAAGGGGCGATAGA
>ERZ838577.836-NODE-836-length-45689-cov-4.293312_pt1 | contig 45689 bp, 43 predicted proteins | sample MGYA00519682_ERZ838577 | MGnify/ENA primary metagenome ERZ838577 (study PRJEB31850, sample SAMEA3708838) | human gut metagenome | biome: human gut; feature: human-associated habitat; material: faeces | place: China | collected 2014 ...
ACATTATACTATAAAAAGAAAATACAGTCCATTTATTTAAAAATATTTATACTAGGTGCGAGTTTCAAAAGGGTGATAACAAGATGTTAATTATAAGTCGCCACCAGCGTTGTGGTCAAACTTTTTTGTAACACTTATAGCTAAAAATATACAGTTGCTGCACCTCCCGTTTATGCCGCTGTTCTAGCCTGATAGGGAATGCGATATTCATTGAAGCTGTGAGGTCGCACATGATTATAGCTCACAAATACGGACTCAAGGTTTATCCAAACGGTTCCCAGACATGGCTACAAGTTCATTGGGAAAAAGATAACATAAAGAAAGCACACTTTACTGGAAACGTAAAGTGTGCTCAGGCTGCTATAGAAGGCAGTTGTTTTACTGTGTGTCTAAGTCGTTTGATAAATAATAGTCTCTTCTCCGGAAGGAGTAATGCTTTGAATACAGAAGGTGAAGTCGGATAGATCAGCAGTCAAGCGTGCACTGTGACTTTGATACGACCAGGTGAGAGTAAGCTGGTGAGAGGCAGTGCTCTGCACCTGAATATTGCTGTCCCAGCTAAAGGCAGGGCAGGTGTTGCGGAATCGTAATAGAGCTAATTGGTCCTGAACGATATCAGTCTGCAGAGATGATATTGCCTGGTCCGTTGTAAGGTTAGTGCGGTTGATCTCTTTGTGACCATTGGAGTTAGCCTTTTTTACGGCATCAATATCATTTTTGCCTGCAAACAGATCCAGATACCATACCTGCGGTTTGCCGGGCATAAATATTTGCAGAGCCCGCGCCAGTAGCATTTTTCGGTCAGATTCGCCTAGAGCGCTGAAATATGTGCAGTTGACCTGATAGTACATACTTTGGACTCCATGGAGATCCTTTACCAGTCCGCCTCTTTTCTTGAGAATCTCTACCATTTCCATAATCCGTTCCTCCGGCAGGAGTCCTTTCAAATCCAGAAGAGGAATGCCGTCATGACAACCAAGCATATTTACTACTTTCAATTTTTGGGTCAATATTTCGTTGATCCAAAACAGAAGATATTCGAAACTCTGGTGCTCAAAAGCATCCAATAACAGACCTGGGAAGAAGAAATCGTAGGTCATGCAGCCGGTAGCACAGAGTGCTTCATGAGTTTTCTCTTCATAGCTGGAATGGATCTCCGGCAAAATGGCGAGATTGTATTTTCCCGCTAAAGTGCGAATACGGCTCAGGATATCCCAAGTCTCCGGATCATTGAGGAAATTGCGTGCGCCGGGTTTCTTGGAAGCATAAGCAAAGGCATCCAGCCGGATAAGCTGCGCACCGTATCCTGCCAGTTTGCGTAAAGTATCCTCATAGAATTCCCACACTATAGGAGAGTTCACATTCAGATCCATTTGTCCCAGATAGAGACGACGAGATTCCAGATAGTTGATCACAGCGTCACGATATTGCCGGAACTCACCAAAATCTATTTGATCAGATTTCTCATTGCGCAAAAGGGCGGCATTAACCATTTTTGATATTCGATCGGCGGTCATATATTGCATGCCGAGTGTACGAACCAGATCCAAGGGATTCAGTTCGGGATAACGAATCTCCTGATAAAATGTGTTCCAATAAGGAACTTCACTGCCGTCTGGCATACGCACCATCAAGATGGGAAGTCCGGGCTTGCGGAAGAACATTTGCCGGATCAATTCATCATCAGGCTGGATATAGCCTTCTGGTGTCATCGCTCCATGACCCTCCCAGAATTTATTCCAGTTGATGAAGAAATCCTTGTAAGGGGAGGCTTCCCCCTTACTCAGGAGATCCTGAAACTGTGGCGAAAGTACGGAGGCATGATTGAGGATAAGGTCGAATTTCAATGTAATACCCATATGATGTAGGGCATCCAGATCTTCCTGCCCAGCGTAATTCTCATTCAGAGAATAATCAATTACCGAGAAGCCGCGATCCAGATCTGTATTAAATATGCTGGGCAGGATGTAGAAATCCCGGAATGCATCACTCATCTCAGGACGCTGCAGCAGACCAATGATATTCTGAAGTGTGCCACCGATACTATCCGGATAAGCATTAAGCATGGCTCCTGAGGATAGAGAAGTTTTTTGTTCCATCATTCCATTTCTCCTCTCTTATTTCATGATCCGGCAGAATTCCGGATAGGTGAGTAGTTGTCCATCTTTGGACATGATGATTTTGGCTTTATGAGCCTGAACAGTCAATAAGGCCTGCTCGATCTCCAGTACCATAGTGGTAAATGGACTGTCGATCTTGCCATCTCTGTTGCGTTGGCGCCGGTGAGCCAGTGTCTCCTGAGGAGTGCTGTTGAGCAGGATGGGAATATCCACGCCGCTGAGGAAATCGCTGTTGCTGTGAGTCCATTCGATGATGAGCACAGATATATTGCTGAAATCGACCAAATCGTACCAGAGATGTGCCTCTTCCCGTCCCATACGCTTGAGCATGATAGCTTTTGCGCCGTTCTGGAATTGCACTATGATATCGGTGACACGGGTAAAATCAATTTCATTGGAGGTGCCGAGGTAACCTTTCAGCGCATTGCGCCCGGTGGACTGATACAGTGCCAACCAGGGATATTGTTCGCAAAGGGAAGGAGCAGCATCCTGATCCTGCAGCATTAATGTATGCAAGGTTTCACCTATTTCCGGTGTGTATACACCGTGGGCAAACAACCCTTTGATGCCATTGTCCCGGAAGATACGCATACGTTCGGCATCATTATGTACAGGTATGCGATAAGGGTAGTTGTCTCCGGAGAGTACATAGCAGGGTAGTCCCAATTGCCCGAGATACCAGGCTAGTAGTGATGCCATCTCGGATTTTCCGACACCGGATCCACCACACACGCTGATGACGCATCTTTCGCTCTGTTTGCATTCCAACGTGGTGATCAGATTGTCTACCAGAGGAGCCATTAGTTTCTGTGCTTTTTCGATATGCGCATTTTCAATGAGTATTTTATCACCTGGCATATCACCATGAGGAATATCCTCGGGTAGTGTGTAGGATGCCACCTTCTGAAAGACAGAGGGTTGTGCGTCGCGGAGCATTTGTAAAATAGTATGATTCATTTTGATTCCTCCTGTATGGTTTGTGATATATTTTTATAGTAGTCTCAGATTTGACTTTCATCTGCGTCTGTGTGATAATGGCAAGTACATAACTGAGATACCATATTTTTTAATGAAGGAGCGAAAGACTATGGCGACACTTAAGGATGTAGCTGAACTGGCTGGTGTGACAGTTACCACCATTTCCCGGATGTTAAACAATCGTGCTAATGTGAGTGATAAAACACGCGCCCGGATCGAAGCTGCAATGGCTCAATTGGATTATCAGCCAAATGAGATTGCACAGTCACTTATCAAGAATAAAACGAATATGATTGGATTGATTGTGCCGTCTGCCCGTAACTTCTTTTTTGCAACGATAATAGATCGTGTGGAGTATTACGTCTGTCAAAACGGATATAAACTGTTGCTCTGCGTATCCGATCTTGACTTGAAAAAGGAAGTTGAATATTTCAATATGCTTAAAAGCAATAAGGTTGCAGGAGTGATTCTGGCGAGTCATACACAGAATCTGCTGGAGCATGTATCCTTTCAAGCACCGATCATCACAATTGATAGAACCATTTCTCAAGAGATTCCCTCTGTGTGTGCGGATAATTACAGTGGCGGTCGTCTGGCGGCAGAACATCTGTTGACAAAGGGATGTCGCAGGCTGGCCTATATCAGTGGTAGTGCTGATATCGTTATGGATGCCAATAAACGTTTTATTGGATTCCGGGATGTATGCCTTGAGCGAGGAGCAAAACCGCCGCTCATGATTGATGCCAGTGAGCGCAGTTTCATCTCGATGCAGTATCGCCCGTTGATCCAAGAGATGTTTTCCGCCAATCCGGATATCGATGGGGTATTTTCGTCCAACGATATCATTGCTGCACAGCTTCTGCAGTATTGCAGCGAAAGCGGCATCAGAGTGCCGGAACAGCTCAAGGTGGTCGGATATGATGATGTGGACATTGCTTCGCTGATCACACCGAGACTCACGACGATCCGTCAGCCTGTAGATGAAATCTGTCGCCATGCGGTACACAGTATCATTTCAGCATCTAATGGTGAAACAATCCCCAGCAGCGTTACCTTTCCCGTGAAGCTGGTGGAGAGAGGGACTACCTGAGAAAACGATAGTCATTCATCTGAATTATAAGAGATGCAACTCAAAATGTCAATCGAATGACATACATGAATGTACAACAAAGTTATTTATGCTTTTTTGTGCGCTTTTTACCAAAAAGAGGATTGCGGATTTCGCAATTCTCTTTTTTAGAATACATTGTAACTTATTTTGAAATAAAACAGGAAAATAGGTACGGGATTGTAAAAAATACACAAAAATAAAGACGCAGTTTCTGTACATTTGAGGAGTGTCAACCGATTGACATTTTCGAAGAACACATGGTATTATTTTATTAGTCTTTTGGGAACGAAAACAAGGCTCCGGATGGGCTGGCAAAGTAAATAAACAAAAATATTTTGATTAAGAAAAGGAATGATGTCATGAAAAAGAAGATGAAAAACGTTCCAGAGAAACAGGGAGGCCAGCATTGGCAGTTATGGTTGATCGCGGCACCGGGGATTTTGTATCTGCTGATAAACAATTACATCCCTATGATGGGTGTATTTCTTGCCTTTAAGGACTTTAACTATATGAAGGGAGTATTCGGAAGCGATTGGTGTGGTTTCAAGAATTTTGAATTTTTGTTCAAAACGAAAGATGCTTTCATTATGACCCGCAATACGCTCCTATATAATGCGGCATTTATTGTTATCGGCACGATATTTGCTATTTTTGTAGCTATCTTACTCAGTGAATTGGGAGAAAAACTGAGAACCAAGTTTTTTCAGGCGTCCTTGCTTTTACCCAATCTGCTGTCCTGGGTTATTATCGGTATCGTAGGATATGCTTTTCTCAATGCTGACAACGGTTTCCTGGATAAGACAGTGCTGCCTGCATTAGGGCTGGATTCTGTGGCATGGTATTCCAACCCGCAGTTTTGGCCTTTTATTCTGATATTAGTATTCCTGTGGAAGAATACTGGCTATACATCGATCATTTATATGGCAGGTATCTCCGGCATCAGCAAGGATATATTTGAAGCAGCTCAATTGGATGGTGCTTCCAAATTCAAACAGATATGGCATATTACTTTGCCGCTGCTGAAGCCTACCGTGATCATTACAACACTTATGATGGTTGGACGTATTTTCTATTCCGACTTTGGTCTCTTTTACCAGATGCCTCAGAACTCAGGTGCCCTGTTCCCTGTTACACAGACTATCGATACATATGTATATCGTGCATTGATGACATCCAATAATGTAGGTATGGCTGCTGCAGCAGCACTGTTTCAGTCGATCGTGGGATTTATTCTGGTATTAGGCGCTAATCTATTTGTGCGCAAAGTAGATCCGGAGAATGCATTGTTTTAGAGGATGCTTGTTGATAATGGGAGAACCAGAGCAGGAGGAAAAATCATGAAAGAACAGAAAACAATCGGCCGGATATGCACAGGAATTCTGTTGGTATTGGTAGTCATTACACTGTTGCCTATCGCGCTTTTAGTATTGGCATCTTTTACCGAAGAGAAAGAAATATTGACCAGTGGATACACTTTATTCCCGAAAAACTGGAGCCTGGATGCCTATGCCTATATGATCAAGCAAGGGGCAACAATCTTCCGGGCATATGGAATATCTATTCTGGTCACGATAGTAGGTACAGTCTTCAGTGTGTTGATCACTACTATGCTGGCCTATCCAATGTCTCGAAAGAACTTTAAGTATCGAAAAATATTAGCCTTTTTTGTATTTTTTACCATGTTATTTAATGGTGGAGTGGTGTCTTCGTATATCATGTGGACACGGTTCTTCCATATCAAAGATACATTATTTGCCCTTATTTTGCCGAACTATCTGGTTACTGCTTTCAATGTATTCCTGGTGAGAAACTATTACCAGAACAGTATTCCGGAATCGCTTATCGAATCTGCACAGCTGGATGGAGCAAAGGAACTTACGATTTTCCTGAAGATCATGTTCCCGCTGGCAGTGCCTACGGTGGCTACCATCAGCTTGTTTACTGGGTTGGCTTATTGGAATGACTGGATCAATGGACTATATTATATTACAGATCCTAATATGTATGGTATTCAGAATTTCTTGATCCGTATTATGAACAATATTCAGGCACTTAAGAGTACAGCTGCTACATCGGCAGTGGCGGTTACAGTGGAATTGCCCAGTTCCTCGGTGCGTATGGCGTTGGCCGTAATCGGTATGCTACCTATTCTACTGATATTCCCTTTTGTTCAGAAATATCTGATCAGAGGTGTGGTAGTGGGTGCTGTGAAAGGTTGATCTGTGCTGAGGAGGCACTGGACGATAAATAAAACAAGAAGGAGAATGGATATGAAAAACAGAAAAAGAGTTATTGCGTTGCTGTTGGCTACTGCATTGACAATGAGTGGATGTGGTGGGACACAATCAAGAGATGCTGGTGCGGACGGGCAGAAAGTAGAGGAAATTGTATTTGCGACATGGACGATCAATTCTCCGCCCACTGAGGAGGGACTACAGGCGGTAGAGGATGCCATTAATGCCATTACGGTAGATAAAATTGGCGTCAAAGTGGACTATCAAGTATATCCGATTGCAGAATTTAATAACAAAGTGTCGTTGGAACTGCAGAGTGGTGGTACTATCGACACATTCAGCGGTTTTGCTAACTTTTCTACTGTACTGAATACGGATATGGCTTATGATATTACGGATCTGTTGGAAGAGAACTGCCCGGATGCCCTTGAATTGATTCCGGAGGACTGGTGGGGATGCTTATCTCGAGACGGGCGTATTTACGGTCTGCCTGCTTTTTTGCCGAGTGCCATGTATGTCAATCTGGCATGGAGGCAAGACATTGCTGAGGAGGTAGGCGTCAGCCTTGATGATGTGAATACACTGGAAGATCTGACGGAAGTGTTTGCAAAGGTGAAAGAAGCTCATCCGGAGATGTATCCATTGATTGGAGGTAACGCCGGATGGGGAGGTTGGACCGGTATGACCTACGCTATTGAGGGTGTGGACGCTATGGGAGATAATCCGTTGATGCCGGCAGGTGTACTGATGGGAGACAGCGATACAGTAGTGAACCTATTTGAGACTGAGGAATATGCAGAGCGTATGGCATTGGTACGAGACTGGTATGAAAAGGGTTACATTATGCAGGATCTGGCTACTTATACAGGTACGAATATTGATTTAATGGCATCCGGGAATGGATTTGCAAATGTGACAGGACAAGGTTCGGCACCGGAGTATGTGGCTACCAATTCAACTAATCAGGTAGGTTATCCGATAGAAAGCAAGCAGCTTAACGCCTGCAGCATCAACACAGCAAGCATTATAAATCAACCATTCTACGTGTCTTCCAACAGTAAACATCCGGAAGCGGCTTTAAAATTTTTGAATCTGACCTATTGTGATGCGGATATTGCTAACCTGTTGCAATGGGGTATTGAAGGACGCGATTATGTAGTCAATGCTGATAATACAGTTCAGCCGCCGGAGGGAAAGGATTCAGCCTCTGTTCCGTATCCTGGTGGTTACATGAATTATGGAAATATGTATTCAGGACTGGAGTATCCCGCTGCAGGTACCAGTCAGGAGAGTATAGAGTTTGGTAAGAATAACAATTACAATGCAGATCGTTCCCATGCATTTGGGTTTGTCTTTGACTCCAGCAGTGTGACCAGTCAGTATGCGGCGGTGAATAATGTGATCATGCAGTACTACTGCGGATTGGATTGCGGTAGCGTAGATCCGGAGACCACCATACCACAGTTCGTACAGGCATTGAAAGAAGCAGGCATTGATGATATCATAGCAGAAAAGCAGGCACAGTATGATGCCTGGAGAGCACAGAAGTAAAGGTAAAGACATAGATTATGAAAAACTGTGAAGTGGTGGAAAAGATTCTGCAATATCATCCCAACATTCCGAATTATGACGGATGTGATGGTTATAAGGCAGGGGATCCGGAAGCAGAGTGCACTGGCATAGTCAGTGCACTGGTGCCGACGGTGGAGGTGATTCGTAAAACGGCGGATTTGGGATGCAATTTGATCATTACCCATGAGCCAAGCTATTATATGACACCGGATTTCCCTGAATGGAGAGGCCCGTTTCCCAATGATGTGTATGAGTGTAAGCGGCAGCTATTGGAGCAGACAGGGATTACTGTCTGGCGTGATCACGACCACATTCATATGCACCAACCGGATGGCATTTTTACAGGTGTTCTCAAGTATCTGGATTGGGAACCGTATTATCAGGGGAAGCCGGATCATCTCCCTATGTACTATCTCTGCCAGCTTCCCGAGACTACCGTAGGTGAGTTACGTGAACACTTGATAAAAAAACTGAATCTGAATGGTTTGCGCTATATCGGGGAACCGGACGCAAAGGTCAGCAGAGTGGCAATCTGTGCGCACTTGTATCCGGGTGGATTTGCTTTGCCGGAGACTGTTCCGGAAGGAGCTTATCTGGATTATGCGACTGCATTGATCCGGGAGATGGAGAAGGAAGGCGGTCTGGATGTATTGATCCCCGGTGAGATCATTGAGTGGGATGTACTTTCCTATATCAGAGATGCAGTAGCGTTTGGAAAAAACAAAGCGTGTATGAACATCGGACACTTTAATATGGAAGAACTGGGGATGCGCTATGCAGCAGACTGGATTACAGAACTGGTAGAAGAACAGGTCCCGGTTCATTACATTCCCACGGGCGATATTTTTCGCTTTGTATAAAATGGTATGAGAGGATGGAAATGGAAGACTGGGAGAAAGCGTATCAGGATACTTTGAAAGAACTGCAAGATCATCCGATTCTGCCGGAGTTGAATAGTTCGGAGCCGGAAGTGGGTGTATGGTATAAGAAGCAGATATCGGAAGGCATTTGTGGCGGCGGATGGCCCTATTGTGTTTATCTGAAAAAAGGACGAAGTGACTGTTTGGCTGTATTTATGATAGGAGGCGGTTTGTCCTATTGTCAGGAGACAGCTCGTTGCCCGGGAACCTTGAAAGCGACTTTACAGGGGAAGACACCCTTCTATACAGATGAAGTACAGCCGGGAAATGACATATGGTTCTTCAATAACCCGCATAACACGGGATTCCTCACCATGAGGGAGGATAATAAATTTGTTGACTGGAGTATTGCCATGATCAATTATGGCACTGCGGATTTCCACATTGGTCAGAGTGATTTTCGATACACAGATGAAAACGGGGAGAGCAAAATTCTGTATCATCACGGATATGCTAATTTTCAAGCGAGCCTGAGACAGATTCAAGAACTCTTTCCATCTCCTGAAAAATTATTGATTGCAGGAGAAAGCGCAGGGGCTTTCGCGGTGCCTGCAGTGGCAAAGGATATTATGGATGCTTACTCGGACTGCGTGGATGTTACAATTTATTCCGACAGTGCGTTGATGCTATATCCTCATTGGAGGCAAGTTGTGACCGATGTGTGGAAGGCTCCGGAGCATATTGCAGAAGGAGTTCAGACAGATAATATATTGGTAGACTTCTATCGACAACTGGCGGCGTGCGTTGGTAAGAAAGCAAAATATCTGTTCTCCTGTGGTGTGGGAGATTCTGCACTGATCATGTACCAGAATTTTCTGGAGGAGAGCAAATTTGTATATGATCCTGAGAAAGCAGGGCAAATGAGAGAGCGGTTGTCCAGACAGGTTGCACAGCTTCAGTCACTTGAGGTTTCTTTCGGTTTCTATATCCATGATTTTGTTGACAATGGAATGGGACAGCATTGTACCTTGGCTGCACATACCTTTATTGATGGAAATGTAGATGGGGTATCACCGATGGAATGGCTTTGGAAGGCGGTAAATGGTGAGGTGAGCAGTGTGGGGTTAAGACTGTTTTCGGAAATACAGGACAATTAAAAACAACTGGTAACGAGAAATTAGGTATGACAGATATAAAAATTAAGATAGGGGAGAACGATAATGGCAGATATTTCTATAAGTTTTTTTTCTACAATGATGGCGAGACATGTAACGGTCAAGGTGATTATTCCCTTTGATATAGCTGATTTATTGGGCTATAAACAGCCATTTCCAACTCTTTATTTCCTGCCCGGTTACAGTGCAAATGCTGAGTCAATTGTATCCAGCACTATTCTTGCAGAACGTGCAGCAGCAAAGGGCTTTGCGGTAGTAATTCCGGACGGTGAAAATTCCTTCTATGTGGATCAGCCGGATATAAATACTTTCTATGAGAGATTTGTGGTGGAGGAACTGGTGTCAGTGACACGTAAACTTTTGCCCATCTCTGATAAGCAGGAAGATACCTATATTGGAGGTATTTCTATGGGAGGCTATGGCTGCATGATGTTGGCAAGCAGACATCCGGAAACTTTCAGTAAAGTTCTCGCCTTATCGCCGGCAACTAAAGCTTTTGGTCCTAAGATGCTGGAAAATGGGTTTACGCAGGCACTGCTGGAACACTATTTTAAGAGTGAAGAGAATTATATGCAGAACTATGATCCACTCACTAATTTCAGACAAGCCAAAGCAGATGGAAAGAAACTGCCGGACATCTATCTGTGCTGTGGGGAACAGGATCCGCTTGTATATGAGATGGACGTAGACTTTGTGAAGCAGATGGAACAGGAAGGGATTTCAATAACATCTCAATGGGGTGATGGAGTACATGATTCCTGGTACTGGAATAAAGTTCTGCCCGATGCCATTGATTTCATGCTAAAAAAATAAAATCATCTGGCAGCCCCGGCGCTATGCCGGGGCTGTTGCTACGATAAGGAGAAGAAATCTATATGGATAAGCTTGGATTTGGCTTGATGCGGTTGCCGTTGCTGCAGAAAGATGATGGGCGGAAAATAGACGGTCAGACGGTATGTGACATGGCAGATTGTTTTCTGAAAAGGGGTTTTACCTATTTTGATACGGCATATCCCTATCATGAAGGCAAAAGTGAAACCGCTTTCCGTGAGGCTGTAGTAAAACGACATCCTAGATTTGCCTATACAATCACGGATAAACTGCCGTTGTATCTGTTGCAAAGACAGGAAGAGATGGAAGAGATATTTCAGTGCCAGCTGGAAAGATTGGGGCTGGATACTATCGATTACTATATTCTGCACAATGTAAATACAATCAGCTATGCACAGGCACAGAAACTGGACGCATTCGGATTTATACGGCAGAAACAGATGGAAGGAAAGGTGAAGCATATTGGTTTTTCTTTTCACGATCGGGCGGATCTGCTGGAAAAGGTGTTGACGGAACATCCGGAAGTGGAGTTTGTGCAGCTCCAGATCAATTATCTGGACTGGGAAGATACGAATGTACAGGCTCGCCTGTGTTACGAGACCGCAGTACGTCATGGTAAACAGGTCATTGTCATGGAGCCCATTAAGGGCGGCAGTCTGACACAATTGCCCCCTCAGGCAGCAGAACTGTTGGAGAACTTCCGGCCAGGGGTAAGCCCGGCTGTATGGGCATTGCTATTTGCAGCCAGTTTGGAGCATGTGAAAGTAGTGCTTTCCGGTATGAGTACACCGGAACAGTTGAAAGAAAATACGGCAGCGGTTGCTGATCAGCCCCCACTGACATCGGAGGAACGAGAGGCTCTGCTTCAAGTGGCGGAGGTGTTGCGGGCACAGATAGCTATTCCCTGCACAGCCTGTCGATATTGTGTAGAGGATTGTCCTAAGAAAATAGCAATTCCAGAATATTTTTCGCTATATAATAGTCTGTATCGATTCGGCGCGAACCAGGCTGGAAATGTGGGAGCTTATTATAGGAATCTGATTCAGAAGTATGGCAAGCCGGATGAGTGCATTGGTTGCGGAAAGTGTGAGAGACATTGCCCGCAGCATCTGACGATCCGGCAGTATTTACAGCAGATCGCGGAAGAACTGGATGCGACAAAGGAGAGCTGATAATTATGAGTATTGATCTGATCACACGAGCAGACGATTTTGGGTCTGCATTGGCAGCTGACGGGGCTATTCTGGAAGCAGTGGAATCCGGGAGGCTGGTGCGGAATGTTTCCTGTATGGCAGTGGGAGCTACCATAGAGCAAAATGCTGCTGCACTGTCACTGTACTGCCGGAATATTGATATCGGTCTGCATTTTACGCTGAATTCGGAGTGGGATGTTGTGAAATGGACTCCCTGTACTTCGCGGGAAGCTATTCCTGACTTATTGGATATAGATCATAATTTCCACCAGACCCGTCAGGCATTGGTACAGGCGAAGCCGGATATGCAGCAGATTATGCTGGAACTGAATGCACAATTAGAACGGCTGACAGCATTGGGATTGCCTGTCAGTTATGTAGACGCACATATGGCTCCGGATGCAGGGATTCCGGGACTTTCGGATGAGATGCGCTGCTGGGCGGAGAAAAAGGGATTGTTGTATGTAAGAGATTATTACCATTTTCCGGATAGTGGCATGCCGGCTTTTGCGCCTACAGAAGATACCTATCAGAAAAGCGTGGATAGCTGGCTGAATGGCATGGAAGAAGGAGAACAATATCTGTATTTTATGCATCCTGCGAAACTGTCCGATGAAACAATGGCTTTTGCCAATGATGAGTTCAAACCTGGTATCGTTGCTTGGGAGAGAGAACTGGAATATCGTTCGGCCATATCGTCTATATGGGAGCAACGTATTAAGAAGCGAAACATTCATCTGCTGCGTTATCGGGAAGCAACCGTTCCAGAGGTATTAGTGAATAATCTTGGCGGAGCATTTTAGTGGAGGATATTTATGGAGTATCGAATTTTTGAGATTGATGAAAGAACATGGCGCATTGAAGAATATGATGAAAACAACAGCGTGTATATGTACCTCTTAACAGGGAAGCGGGGAGCGGCGCTTATTGATACCGGGTTTGGTATGATTGACATCCGAGAAGTCGTAAGTACATTAACTAAGTTGCCAGTATTTGTAATCAATACTCATGGCCATTTTGATCACACCGGTGGGAATCCTTTGTTTGATGAGATTCATATCCATCCGGCAGATATGGAAGTGTATCGTGCTCATAGCGGGGAGAAAATGCAAAAGCGTTTCCCAATGTATACATTTCGCCAGCCCAAAGAGAACATGGTGGCGATGCAGGATAACGAGGTCTTTGATCTGGGCGGTCGTACGCTCAGAATCATACATACACCGGGGCATTCAGTGGGTTCAGTGTGTATTCTGGATCAGGAGAGCAGATGGCTTTTTACGGGTGATACCTGTTGTAAGGCCGATGTATTGCTGAATCTGGAGTTTTCTACTACAGTGCAGGAGTATCTTCGGTCCGTGATAAAGTTACAAAAAATGGCATCACAGTTTGATATGACATGGCCGGCTCATCATACTGTGCCGGTGAAACCTGAGATTTTGGAACAGTTTTATGAGGCTGCCAAACAACTTTGCAGTCATAAAGCAGAGGGAATTCCTCTGTCAACCTTATTTGGTACTGCATACAGACTGGAGTTGGGAGACATTGCCATTATGTATACGCAAGAGAGAGTAATGGATCAAGCTGAAAATTAAGAATATATTTTCCAATTCATGAGAAAGAACTTGTCGGAATATGTGAAGGATGAAGTGGTCATGTGATAACGGAGGAAACGATCATGAAAAATAACATTAAAAATCTCATGCTCTCTGCGATGTTTGTCGGATTGGGGCTAGTATAAATATTTTTAAATAAATGGACTGTATTTTCTTTTTATAGTATAATGTTCTTATACAAAGAAGGGAGCATTTACTATGGGAAGAAAATCATCCACTATAACTCTTAGCTTCGAAGACAGAGCATATCTTGAAACTCAAACTAAAGCACGTACTATCCAAGCACAAACCGTTGCTAGAGCTAGAATTTTATTACTGAAAGCCGACGGTTATTCGATAGAAGCTATAGCTGATAAAGTCGATATGAATCGAAAAAGCGTTATGCTCTGTATTAATAAATTTAATGAGGGCGGTATTGAGAATGCCCTTTTCGATGCTCCCGGTCGTGGTCGTAATGCCGAGATTACAGACGACGAGAAAGCATGGATAATTAATATTGCTTGCCAAAAACCCGTAGATTTAGGTTATTCGGCAGAAGTATGGACCCGAGCTTTGCTTACAAAGCATATCAACAAATTTGCCGAAGAAGCAGGGCATACAAGGCTTTCAACAATAAGTCAGTCAAAGGTTCGTACAATCCTCGAAGAAGCTGATATAAAGCCAAACAAAATAAAATATTACTGCGAGAATCGTGATCCGGATTTCGACCGGAAAATGCATAATGTATTGCTGGTGTATAAGCAGTTATCATTGCAGTTTGATGAAAACGGTGAACTACTTCCATTTGGCGATGATGACCAAATAATCCATGTGCTTTCATATGATGAAAAACCTGGAATACAAGCGATAGCTACAACATCCGATGACCTTCTTCCGGATGATAATCATTCGACAATCAGTCGTGATTACGAATACAAACGCCTTGGAACGATATCTCTGCTTACAGGTATTGATTTGCAAACAGGAGAAGCAATTCCCCTGGTAAAGGAATCTCATAACAGTAACGATTATGTAGAATTCCTAAAACTGCTTGACAATAAATATCCAAAAGAGGAAAAAATCCGCCTTGTATTGGATAATTTAAAAGTTCATTCTTCTGTAGAAACAAGAAAATATCTCGCCACTGTTCCCGGAAGATTTGAATTTGTGTTTACACCCAAGCAGGGCTCTTGGCTTAACCTCGTAGAAGGTTTCTTTAGCAAGATGACGAGGCAAATGCTAAAGGGAATCAGAGTAAAAACAAAAGATGAACTTGTTGAGCGTATATATAAATATTTCGAAGAAGCAAATGAAGAACCTGTAGTTTATCATTGGAAATACAAACTCGATGAGATTGATCCAAATGAAGAGGTGCAGGTTGAAACATTACCTCTTGAAAAGTCCAGTTAATTAATGACGGTTATACTAGGGAATGAGAACTGCAATGTCAAAAAGAAAAAAATCATTATGAAATTATGCATGTATCTTGGATATTTGATCATAGCAGCTATTTTCATCGGACCGATCGTATTTTTGTTCGTATCTTCCCTGAAACCGTATGCGCAGATCGAGTCGGATATGTCAAATATCAAAGCATTCATTCCTTACGGAGATCTGTTTCTGGATAACTATGTGAATGTCATTGTGAAAGCGGATTTCTTCAAATTTTTCAAGAACTCTGTTGTAGTAACGATTATCTTTGTTCTGCTGGCAACAACGATTAATGCAATGATCGGCTATGCCCTTGGAATGTTGAAGTTCCGCGGAAAAACGATTATTATATCCACCATTGTGGCATTGAGCATTATTCCCAAAGAGTCCATTATCATTAACCGTTTTATGACAGTGAATGCACTGGGCCTGTTGAATACTTATATAGGACTGGCAATCCCCAGTGTTGCTTATCCTATGTACATGTATCTGTACTACAATCATTTTAAGGGAATGCCTAAGGAATTGCAGGAGGCTGCAATTATCGACGGAGCCAGTTACTGGAAAATATTTACCAGAATCATGATGCCTTTGTCAAAGCCGATCATTACCACCGTTGCAATCATGGCATTTATCCGTTCCTGGAGTGATCTGTTGTGGCCGACGTTGATTACCAGAGACGGTACATACAGAACATTGCCGCTGGCTTTAAAATCACTGTTTTCCGATACTTACACCGATTGGGGACAGGTATTTGCGTTCTCAACATTAATGGTTATTCCTACAATGATATTATTCCTGGTATTCCAGAAGCAGTTTGTAGCGTCTGTGACATCCAGTGGAATTAAGGGGTGATAAAGTGGAAATCAGATATCTTGTAACAGGTGGAGCAGAAGGATTCCCCAGTATTTTCTGCCAATGTGATGCATGCCGGAAGGTAAGAACACTGTTGGGAAAAAACGTAAAAATGCGTAGTTGTACGCTGGTGGATCAAGTGATGATTGACTTGTCACCGGATATTTTTTCACAATGTATCAACAATCATGTGGATTTATCGGAGGTGAATCATGTGGTATTCACACATTCCCATTCCGATCACTTGAATACCACGGAAATATGCTTCCGGTTACGGGAACTGGCATCCGTTATTCGAAAAAAAGATAAAAAAGTTATGGAAATTTATGGGAATGATGCAGTGCAAAATGGTATTATGGAGATGGTGGCAAAGGATCCGCATGTGGATCTGACGAGAATGAAATTTCATCGGATTCGAAAGTTTGAACCGTTCCAGGCAGGCAATTTGAAGTTTATACCTTTAAAGGCATATCACAAGCTGGATGAGGAAGCACTGATTTTTGTGATAGAGGATGGAAGATCAACCATGTTGTATGCAAACGATACGGGAGCTTTGCCAGATGAAACACTGGACTTCATAGAACAACAAAATATAAAATTTGACATCGTCAGTATGGATACCTGCAGAGGTACACTGGATGGTGACACACATATGGGAATTCGGGAAAACATAGAACTGCGGGAGAGACTCCGCAGAATGAATGCAGTAACACCGGATACAAGATATTATCTGAATCATTATTCACATATGTGCGGCATGATTCCGCAGGAATATGAAAGACTGGTAGGTCAGGAGGGGTTCCTGTTGACTTACGATGGACTTTCCATTACTGTCTAATGTAAAAAGTAAGATAAGGGGAAGGAAAAATGCCAACAATCAAAGATGTTGCCGCAGAAGCAGGAGTGACCTCTACAACAGTATCCAGGGTGTTGAATAATCGTGGATATATCAGTGAAGAGACGAGAGAAAAAGTATATTCCGCCATGGAAAAGCTGAACTACATGCCAAACGAGATGGCGAGAAATTTGTCCCGACAGAAGAGTGATTATATCGGGGTGATTCTCCCCTCCGTAGAGCATCCGTATTTCAGCAAAGTTCTTCACTGGCTGGAGCATTATGTGACGAAACACAACTACAAAATAATGGTCTGTATATCCGAAAACAGCAGAGAAAAAGAATTACAATATATTGATCTGCTTTATTCGCACAGAGTTTTGGGGATTGTTGTGTGCAGTCATATCGGAGAGACGATGGAACATCTGGATTCCAATTGTCCGCTCATTTCTTTTGAAAGAGAAATTGCGGAAAACATTCCGGCAGTTCTGTGTGATAACTATCAGGGCGGTACTTTGGCTGCCAACCGGCTGATTGACGCCGGATGCAGAAATATTGCTATTTTTAACCAACCGACCAAGGAAAACATCCCTGCATACAGTAGAGAAAAGGCATTTATCAAATGTTGCGAGGACAAAAAGATCAGTGGTCGTGTGGTTTATACAGACAGGTTGGCTCCCTTGTCAGAAGAATTCAGTGATAATATTTTGAAACTGTTGAAAAAAAATTCGGATCTGGATGGAATTTTTGCAACAAGTGATGTAATGGCGGCTAATATTATCCGCGCTTGTAAAAAAATGGGAAAACGTGTTCCGGAGGACATATCAATTGTGGGATTTGATGATACCTGGATTTCCACATTGACGTATCCTTCTATTACGACTATTCATCAGCCGGTTCAGGAAATGTGCGAATATGCAATAGAGGCCATTATAAAAAAGGTAAAAAGTGAAAAAGTTCCATCACAGGTTGTATTTCCGGTTGAGTTGATCGACCGGGAGTCCACCGGAAAAGTAAAATAAAAAGAAACGTATTGCTGCATGAACTTTTTAAGATCGGGCAGCAATGACGATAAAGGAACAGACATGAAAGAAAAAGGGATAATGAAGGAAAGCGAAGCAGAAGCATCATCAAGAGAATTGCTGAAAATATATGATACAACAATTGCGGAAAAACTGATGCAAAAACTGCTTTCCATGATTGAGACTTGTGCAGAACAGGCCCATTCCGGAAAAGTTGTCGTCGCAGTAAGTGGAGGCTCAGGCTCCGGTAAATCAGTAACGGCATTGTTACTTTCCTGTTTCCTGAAGGAAAAAGGGATAGAGACCTGTATTCTGTCCGGAGATAATTATCCACATAGAATTCCGAAGTATAATGATGCTGAGCGACTGCAGATTTTTAGAGAGAATGCAATTGTAGGAATGTTGAAAGAACGGACATATACAGAGGAGCGACGCACAATCATTCAGGAATTTCAGAAAGCAGAAAATGATGCGGATGAAAGATATGTTGAAAAATATCCATGGTATGAGTCCTATCTTAGAAATGGAAGAAAAGCGTTAGAGAATTATCTGGGTACGGAAAAGGAAATTAATTTTGAGGAAGTAGACAGACTGGTTCATGCGTTTAAGGATGGTGGACAGAAGCTGTGGGGTAGACATATGGCCGGGAAGAGACAGAACTGTGGTATGAAGAAAAAGACTTTACCGGGATAAAGGTGTTGTTGGTAGAGTGGACACACAGCAACAGTGATTATTACAGTGGCGTAGACATTCCCATCTATCTTGACAGTACACCTCAGGAAACATTACAGTACCGTCTGGAGAGAAATCGTGATCAATGGATAGACAATCCATTTACCATGATGGTGTTGGATATTGAGCAGAAAATGTTGAAAAAACAGGCGGAGAAGGCAAAGCTTATTGTTACCAGGGACGGAACGGTGCTGGACCGGAAGGAATATGCACAATTTGTCCCCAAAGCTTCAGAATAAAAAGGAAAGATGTTATGAACATAGGACCAATGTTGAATATCTACCCGGATAGTCTGGGCGGAACCTTGGATGATGTTGTGGATTTTTTGAAAACAAAAGAGGCTGAAGGAGCATTCTCTTCCTGCTATATTTTGCCCAGCCTGTATCATACGGATCTGGACAGAGGATTTTCTGTCATTGATTATTCCTTGAACAGGATGTATGCCTCCGGTGGGACGTTGGAAAAAATAAAAAAACTGGGTATTGAATTGAAACTGGATTTTATTCTGAATCATGCTTCGGTATTGTCAAAGCAATTTCAGGATATCGTTGCAAAGGGTGAAGAATCGGAATACAAGGATTTCTTTATTAACTGGAATAAATTCTGGAAGGGTTGCGGAGAAATGACGGAACAGGGTTATATTCTTCCAGAAGAAAAATATCTGGAAAAAATGTTTTTCCGAAAACCGGGACTTCCCATCCTTATGGTACGTTTCCCAGACGGAAGAGAGATTCCCTACTGGAATACATTTTACCAGGAAGTGAACTATCCTGAGGTCAGTGCCCAGGAACTAATGAAAGTTACCGATTTGCAATATATGCAGGCAGAGGTCATTGCGCAGAAATTGTCAGACGGTTGTCACGAAGGGAGAAAACCGGCCGAAATTTTGCGGGAAATCGTTCTGGAACGAAAAGCAGGAAGGCTGACCAGAGAACAGGTTGCATCTGTTTGGAATTACATGGAACAGCACCGGTATTATCTCGGACAGATGGATCTGAATATTCAATCACCGAAAGTGTGGGATTACTATCGCGAAGTATTAAAGAAACTGGCGGGGTATGGCGCAAAGATCGTGAGACTGGATGCGTTTGCCTATGCACCGAAGACTCCCGGAAAACGGAATTTTTTGAACCAGCCGGACACCTGGAAACTGTTGGACGAAGTAAAACAGATTGCGGAACCGTATGGTATGGAACTTCTGCCGGAAATTCATGAAAGTTATAGTGAAAAGATATATGAGAAAATTTCGGAGCAAGGATATGTCACTTACGACTTTTTTCTGCCGGGACTCATTATAGATGCTTTGGAATCGGGAAATGGAGAACATCTGACAGGGTGGGCGCAGGAACTGATTGACAAAAACATCAGAACTGTGAACATGCTGGGATGCCATGACGGAATACCTCTGCTGGATCTTAAAGGAATCTTAGCGGAGGATCGGATTCAGAAACTGATCGATATTATTGTTTCCCGTGGCGGGTATGTGAAGGATCTTCACGGTCAGAAAAATATTTATTATCAGGTAAATGCAACCTATTTCAGCGCATTGGGCGAAGATGAGAGAAAGATGCTCCTTGCGAGAGCCTTGCAGATATTTATGCCGGGCAAACCGCAGATCTGGTATCTGGATCTGTTCGCCGGAAAGAACGATTATGAAGCGGTGAAGATGGCAGGCCCCGGAGGACATAAAGAGATCAATCGGACAAATCTGACGACAGCACGGGTATGCAGTGGTTTGAGTAAGCCGATTGTAAAGCAGCAACTGGAGTTGCTGCGATTCCGGAATTCCTGCCCGGCGTTCTCGGAAGAAAGCCGGATCAAAGTAAGCAGTGAAGGATCCCGGATCTGCTTTGTATGGGAACATCAGGGCTGTACTGCACAGCTGAAGGCAAATCTGCAGGATTGTTCCTATGTGATTGAATTCTGTGATCGGGATAGAAAGAGAACGCTCATCACAGAGGGATAAAATATCACGGCGGGAGACCGCCGGCTTGAATACAAAAGATAAGAAGAGACTGAGAATGTTGATTTTTCGGCATTTGTCAGTCTCTTTTGCTGGAAAGAAAGTTTGTATTATGATATATTGAGGAAAAGGGATGTTTTTCATCTGAAGGGGCAGTATTATGAGTGAAGCATTTGAGATCGTAAAGACAGGAATAGATTTTTTCTGCAGCCACCTGGTATTTTTTAATATGCTGTTTGCTATTGTCATCGTGTTTTTCCAGAGACGGGATCCGAAGAGTGTGTGGGCATGGCTACTCTTATTGTATTTTATACCGGTACTGGGATTCGTGTTCTATCTGTTCCTGGGACAGGATATGCATAAGCGGAAAATGTTCCGGATCAAAGAGGTGGAGGATCACATCAGTAAAGATATCAGGCAGCAGGAGTACCGGCTGCGTTCCCGGGATGCCGGGGAGCTGGACGAGAATATCCGGGGATATGAGGACCTCGTCATGTATAACCTGGAAGCAGGGGAGGCGGTGCTGACGAAGGACAACGATGTGGATATCTTCATCGATGGCAATGAGAAGTTCCGGGCACTGATGGAAGATCTGCGGAATGCGGAGCATTTTATCCATATTCAATACTACATTATTAAAAACGACGTATTATTCAATCAGATCAAGGATATTCTGATCGAGAAAGCGGCGCAGGGCGTGGAGGTCCGGGTGCTGTTCGATGCCATGGGCTGCCGGTCCGTGCGGCATAGCTACTGGAAATGGCTGAATGAAAAGGGCGTGCAGACCGCTGAATTTTTCCCGGCGATCCTGCGGAGACTTCAGCTTCGTATCAACTACCGCAACCACAGGAAAATAGTGGTCATTGACAATAAAGTGGCTTATGTGGGAGGATTTAATGTAGGTAAGGAGTACATTGATCTGGATGAGAAGTTCGGCCACTGGAGAGATACCCACCTGCGGATCCGCGGCAGTGCGGTACTGGGGCTCCAGGTGCGATTTATTTTAGACTGGAATTATGCGGCAGGAGAGAATCTGTTTTTGCGTCCGGAGCTGTTCCGGGGAATCGAAGCCGGTACGAGGGATTTCTGCGATATGCAGATCATTAGCAGTGGACCGGATAAGACGACCCAGCAGATCCATGACAATTACCTGCGCCTGATCCATAAGGCGCAGAAAAGCATCTATATCCAGACACCGTATTTTATTCCGGATGAGGCAATCCTGAATGCACTGATGATCGCCGTGAAGTCCGGAATCGAAGTGAATATCATGATCCCCTGTATGCCGGATCACCCATTTGTCTACTGGGCGACGTATTCCTATATCGGCGATATGGTCATGGCGGGGGCAAACTGCTATACGTACAATAACGGTTTCCTTCACAGCAAGGGCATGATCGTGGATGACAAGGTGCTCTGCTACGGAACCGCCAACATGGATATCCGCAGCTTTGCGTTGAATTTTGAAGTAAATGCGGTGATCTACGATGAGAAAAAGGCGAAGGAAATGGTGGATATTTTCCGGAACGATCTGGAAGTCTGCCGCCAGATCACCCGGGATTATTATGTGGCCAGAAAACTGAAAATCCGTATCAAAGAGCAGATCTGCCGGTTATTGTCACCCTTGTTATAGCCCGGAGGATGTGCTATAATGGGCGGTGCTACAATGCATTTATGCACAAATGGCAGTAATAGAAAGGTATAGGAAGTAACACAATGAAGAAAAAAACACTAGGACTTCTGGCAGCAGTTTTAAGTGTATGTATGCTGGCAGGCTGCGGAGCAGAGGATACAGGAGATGGCACTGGTGCAGCGACCGACGCCGGAACGGAAAGCACCGCATTGAAGGATATGGATGTGGACAAGTATGTGACTCTGGGCGAGTACAAGGGGCTGGAAGTATCCGTAGATACTGTGGAAGTAGATGAGGACGAGTGGGATACTCTGGTCAATAATGTATATTATGGAAACATTACCGCAGAGAACGGTGGGATCACAGACCGTGCCGTGGAGACCGGAGACACTGTAAACATTGATTATGAAGGCAAAAAAGACGGTGTGGCATTTGACGGTGGCACTGACCAGGGGTATGATCTGACCATCGGTTCCGGACAGTTTATTGCCGGATTTGAGGATGGACTGATCGGCGTGATGCCCGGCGAGACGGTGGATCTGGATCTTACATTCCCGGAGAACTATGGAAATGCAGACCTTGCAGGACAGGCTGTGGTATTTACGGTGACGGTAAATTATATTCAGCCCGCACAGGATGGGGAATTCAGTGATGAAGTCATTAGTAATTTTGGTATCGATGGTGTGACCAATGAGGAAGAACTCCGCCAGTACGCTTATGATTATCTGAATAACAATGCACAGCAGAATTATGAGACCAATGTACAGCAGGCAGTGATGGATGCGTTTATGGCAAACAACACTTTTACCTCCGTACCGGAAGCACTGGTACAGAAATATTCCGATGCCGCAGAGAGCAGCATCACCTCCATGGCGTCTGCTTACGGCGTGGACGCAGACACATTTACCCAGTATTATTATGGGCAGGATCTGGCAACCTTCCTGTCTACCTATGCTGAGCAGACCGCAAAGCAGGATATTGCCCTGCAGGCAGTGGCGAACAAAGAAAATCTGAACATCAGTGACGAAGAACTGGATCAGATGCTTCAGGACCGCGCAACAGCAGCCGGTTATGACACTATCGAGGAGTATATAGGAGAGACCTCCAAGGAAGATTACAGAGAGTACTTCCTCTACGACAAGGTGTTGGATTATCTGGTAGAAAATGCACAGATCACCAATAACTAAATTTTATTGATACGAACAGTATGCGACCGGCGAATAGGATGCGGGCCGGTTCAGATAGAGCACGTCGCAGCGTGCGGATAGGAAAGATTATGGAATTAACAGACATCAGAGAACTTCATCGGGAAAAAGACGTCTATATCGGCAAGGAGATCACCGTAGGCGGCTGGGTAAGGAACAATCGTGACTCCAAGAACTTCGGTTTCCTGGTGATCAACGACGGAACTTTTTTTGAGCCGTTACAGGTAGTATACGGCGACGGACTGGAAAATTTCCAGGAGATCTGCAAGATCAATGTCGGTGCAGCTGTTGTGATCCGCGGTACCATCGTGGCTACCCCCGAGGCAAAGCAGGCATTTGAGATGCAGGCAGCAGAAGTGATCGTGGAAGGACCTTCTACTGCAGATTATCCTTTACAGAAAAAGAGACACTCCTTCGAGTATCTGCGTACCATTTCTCACTTAAGAGCACGTACCAATACTTTCCAGGCAGTGTTCCGTGTCAGATCCCTGATCGCTTATGCGATCCATACCTTCTTCATGGAGAGAGGCTTTGTCTATGTGCATACCCCTCTGATCACCAGCAGTGACTGTGAGGGTGCCGGTGAGATGTTCCAGGTAACGACTCTGGACATGAACAATGTGCCTAAGACCGAGGACGGAAAAGTAGATTACACACAGGATTTCTTCGGCAAACCGGTAAACCTTACCGTAAGCGGACAGCTGGATGTAGAGACTTATGCTTTTGCATTTAAGAACGTATATACCTTCGGCCCCACCTTCCGTGCGGAGAATTCCAACACCACCCGTCATGCGGCTGAGTTCTGGATGATCGAGCCGGAGATCTGTTTTGCGGATCTGAAGGATGATATGATCCTGGCAGAGAGCATGTTAAAGTATGTCATTCGTTACGTATTGGAAAATGCTCCCGAAGAGATGGCATTTTTCAACCAGTTCGTAGATAAGGGACTGATCGAGAGATTACAGCATGTGGTAAATTCTGATTTCGGTCATGTAACCTACACTGAGGCGATCAAGATCCTGGAGAAGCACAACGATGAATTCGATTACAAGGTATTCTGGGGATGTGATCTGCAGACCGAGCATGAGAGATACCTGACGGAGAAAGAATTCAAGAGACCGGTATTCGTAACCGATTATCCGAAGGAGATCAAGGCGTTCTATATGAAGTTGAACGAAGACGGCAAGACCGTAGCAGCTATGGACTGCCTCGTACCCGGTATTGGCGAGATCATCGGCGGCAGCCAGCGTGAGGACAACCTGGAGATCCTGGAGAAGCGTATGGAAGAGCTGGGACTGAACAAGGAAGATTATCAGTTCTATCTGGATCTGCGCCGTTACGGCTCTGCACGCCATGCAGGCTTTGGACTGGGCTTCGAGCGTTGCGTAATGTATATCACCGGAATGGGCAACATCAGAGACGTTATCCCGTTCCCTCGTACTGTAAATAATTGTGATTTGTAATATATCCGGAGTAACGTATCATTTTGAAAGATATGCGTTGGATGCTTGCATACATAAGCATATCTGACAAAATGTATGTTACGAAGTAACCACATGAGCAAAAGGCAAGCATCGCAGATGCGATTTTGCGAATGGGGTACTCCGGATATAGGGAAAATGGAGTATTTAGATATTTATGAAAAAAACAACCGCCGGCAGAAAAGTGAATAACGTGAAGAGAAGACTTGTGAGTGCTCTTCTTCTGGCAGCGGTAACGCTGACTGCCACCGGCTCCGTCTGGGAATCCCCTGCGGAGACGGTGCAGGCGGCACCTTCCATGAGTGAACTGCAGAACAACATCAACAATCATCAGAACCAGCTGAATAACATCAACAGCCAGATCAATTCCTTACAGGATGAGCAGGATCTGGTGCAGGAGAAGATCGATGACCTGAATGCGGAGATCATCAACACCATGACCAGTATCGGTATGAAGGAGGATGAGATTGCCGCAAAGGAGACGGAGCTTTCCGACAAGCAGGTACAGATCGATCAGACCCAGGAAGAGTACAATATCGCCAAGGCACAGGAAGAGAAACAACATGACGATATGATCACACGCATGCGCATGATGTATGAAAATGATTCTTCCGAAAATTATGTAAACCTGTTATTTCAGGGCGGTGGCCTAAGCGGGATGCTGAACCGCATGGATTTCGTGGAGAGCGTCTACGAATATGACCGCCAGAAGCTGCAGGAATATGAAGAAACCAAGGAACAGGTACTGGCACTGTGGAATCAGTTAGAGGAAGAGAAGACTCAATTGCAGGCTGATAAGGACCAGCTGGAGGCGGATAAGGCAGATCTGGAAAGCCAGAAGTCAGAGTTGGATGTCATGCTGGCGAAGAAGAAACAGGAATCTGCCAATTACGATGCGGAGATCAAAAAGGCAAGGCAGGAGGCTTCCGTGGCCAAGGCACTGCTGCAGCAGGAACAGAAACAGTTAAAACAGCTGCAGGCACAGGCACAGCGCGGCAACACCGCAGCAGCCACCGGAAGCTATACGACCACGAATTATACTTCTGTGATCGAAAATGCATCCGGCAGCGATATGGGTAAGCGGCTGGCAAAATATGCCTGCCAGTACATAGGCAACCCTTATGTGGCGGGAGGCACCAGCCTGACCAATGGTGCAGACTGCTCCGGATTTACCTTCCGGATATACAGTGACTTCGGTTACAGTATTCCCCGTACTTCCTATGAGCAGAGAAGCTGCGGTACCGGTGTGGATTATAGCAGTGCACAGCCGGGAGATCTGATCTGTTATGATGGACATGTGGCAATGTATATCGGCGGAGGATTGATCGTACATGCCAGCACCCAGCGTACCGGCATTAAGGTCAGCAATGCAAATTATCGTCCCATTCTTGCAGTGAGACGGGTTGTGTAGCAGACAGTCGGATATATTTGAATATTTGACATTAAAAAGCCTTGTTTTCATGGAAAGCAAGGCTTTTTTCTATGTTCGCCTTGCGGCGCACGTTCCTGAGCTCACCCGTTAGTGAAAATAAACAAAAGATATCATTGGTAAAAACGCATATAGACAAAGCGGGAACGCTATGATAGTCTGTAGTTATTCAGAGCCATATTTTTTCATTTCAGAAAAATAAGCATTCTTAACAGACCATTCGGTCGGAATTTCCAATTTTTTGAACGATTCTTTTTATTTTTGTACGCAAATTCAGGAGAATTTGCAGAACAGACTAATTTTGAATATGGGGGATAAATGACATACGAAGAATTTAAAAAAGCATTGTGCCGGAACGTGCAGAATATGGAGACGGCGCAGAATAAAACAATACGCCTTTTGGAGCGGCAAATGATTTGCTCGGATCCCATGGCAGTGCATATCATGAGTGTTATGAATCGCCATATGTATGGAAGAGAGAATATTCTCATCCGGGAAGATATGTTATGTGCCATGTGGAGTTTAAAAAGGGAAGAGCAGATACAGTACTGGCCGGTACGACCGTTATACGAAAGATACAGACAGGAAGGGTGGCAAAGTATTCTGCCGGAGATCTCAGCAGGTCTTGAAGAATCAGATAAGAAAAAAGATGTGTCGTTTACAGAGGAAAGTCTGAGTTATGCTGTCTGCAGAGGTCATATGAGGATACAACCAGTAAATTTTGAAAGACACAGGCACACGCTTGAAAATGCAATCCATCGTAAGATTGGAGATATTGCACTGGTACTTCAGCTGATTATCTGCGAAGGGAACCCAGACAATCTGACAATGCAATTATCCCGCAACAGGATAATGACGTGGGAACGGACAGAGGATCAACTGATCATGGAAGCTTTTATGAATAGTAGCCGTAAAATGCCGCCGAGACTGTACCTGGGTAGTGACAGACGCCCCGAGTTCCCTTATTATGAGGGTGTGTTCCTCCCAGATGAGAAGGGGCGGCCGACAAAGATTGCTCCATGGAATCCTATGGAGGGAAGGACTGGATACCTCCTGACCACAACAGGACGGATCAACGGAGCAGCAGCTTTTTTTTATCCTGGGGTTAAAGATATTCTTGCGGAAAAAATGCGTGGCGATTATTATGTAGTATTCCCAAGTCTGCATGAGGCAATGATTCATCCGGTAGCCTGCGTCAATGCAGAGGAAATCAGAACATCTGTGCAACACATCAATGCCATTTATGGAGAAGAGGAGATGTTGTCGGACAGAGTATTCTGCTATCGCAGGAACCGGAGACTGCTGCAGCTGCTGTAAAATTGACCTGTGATAGAAAATAAAAATTCCATGCTATCAACTAAAAACGAGTCTGTGAAAGTTTTTCTGTAAATAAGTATTAGCTAATAGGTCTTCTATGATAAAATCTAAATCATAGGAGGCCTATTATTATGGCAAGAGAAAAGAAACCTGTTCACAAAGTACAAATGACCGAAGGAAAACGGAATATCATTCATCAGCTTTTGGACGAATACGATATCCAGTCTGCTGAAGATATTCAGGAAGCTCTCAAAGATCTCCTGGGTGGCACAATCAAAGAAATGATGGAAGCCGAAATGGATGATCACCTTGGATATGAAAAATCCCAGCGTTCCGATAGTGATGATTACCGGAATGGTTACAAAACCAAACGTGTCAACAGCAGTTATGGCACTATGGAGATTGAGGTGCCACAGGATCGCAGATCCTCTTTTGAGCCTAAGGTTGTTCAAAAGCGTCAGAAAGATATTTCCGATATTGACAGTAAGATCATATCCATGTATGCCAAAGGAATGACTACCAGACAGATATCTGAAACGATTGAAGATATCTATGGTTTTGACGTTTCAGAAGGGTTTATTTCCGACGTGACAGACAAGCTGTTGCCTCAGATTGAAGACTGGCAGAACCGCCCTCTGGATGAAATCTATCCGATCGTCTACATTGATGCAATCCATTATTCTGTACGTGATAATGGGGTGATTCGGAAACTTGCTGCATATGTCATTCTTGGTATCAATACAGAAGGAAAAAAGGAAGTACTTTCCATCAATGTAGGCGATAACGAAAGTGCAAAGTACTGGCTTTCTGTTTTAAATGAGTTAAAAAATCGCGGAGTAAAGGATATCCTTATTCTCTGTGCCGATGGACTTACAGGAATCAAGGAAGCAATTGCTGCTGCATTCCCCAAGACAGAATACCAGCGGTGTATTGTCCATCAGGTAAGAAACACTCTGAAATACGTCCCTGACAAAGACAGGAAGGCTTTTGCCACAGACCTAAAAACCATCTATCATGCTTCAGATGAATCGAAAGCCAGAGAGGCACTGGAGAGAGTCAATGAAAAATGGTCTCCGAAATACCCCAACTCCATGAAACGCTGGTACGACAACTGGGATGCTGTTTCGCCTATTTTTAAGTTTTCAGCAGCAGTCCGAAAGGTCATTTACACGACGAATTCCATTGAATCGTTGAATGCAACATACCGCAAACTGAACCGCCAGAGGAGCGTATTTCCGAGTGATACTGCACTGTTAAAGGCATTGTATCTGTCCACTTTTGAAGCTACCAAGAAATGGACTACAACGATTCGAAACTGGGCGCAGGTATATGGAGAACTGAGTATCATGTACGAGGGACGCCTTCCGGAATAATACCATGAAACACAGGGAAACAGACCTGTGTTCTTGACATGCAATCATTTCGCTGTTATATATAAAAACAAGGCGGAAAGCTTATTCACAAGCCTTCCGCCATTCATTATCATAGAAGATCTACGTATTTACAGAGTTTTCTTCACACACTCCTAAAAACTGCCCGGATATTTCTGAGAACGAAGTATCCGGGCAGTTTTGGCTATAAAGATTTATTATATACTGGGATTTTCCATTAAAAATTGCATGAACTTGCCTTCATCTTCCCTGTCAGAACAGAACAATTCAAGCTCATCCCCATGCTGTCCGAGCAATGCAGCAATGGCAATGTACTGGGAAAGCTTACTCTTTAGATTAAAAATATCACCGTCTAAGGATCTTAAAGTTACGTCCCCCTTACAACTGTCGACAATAGAAAGAAACTCATTTACCTGTTCGATTTTTGTTAATTTCATGAAATGTTCCTCCTTTTCTTATACAGTCATTTGACCGACAAGCGTACTATTTTGCTAATATTATACGTATTTTAAACAGAGAATGCAAGAGATTCTTTGGCATGCGTGTCAGCCAGGCAGGAGCGTAAAATTCGCGAAAAAAACATTCCCTTAAAGGGAAGAAAGGAAATATATCCGGTTCTTCCAAATAAAGCCTTTGACTGCACATTACGTGCAGCTTTAGGCTAGAAAGGGAAGGTAAAAAATGGCATGACATTACGGGAAATCTGTGAACCCCTTGGGGTATCCAGAAGGGCACTGCAAGGGTACGAAAAGGCAGGACTTGTAACAGCGTCAGGTCGAAATAAGTATGGACATTTACTGTATGACAAGGATGCTGAAATGAGAATTGCACAAATCAAATTTTATCAGCAATTGGGATTTTCAATCAAAGAAATTACAATGATTATTGATGCTCCTGATACTGAAATAAAAAAGGCATTGGAATAACAGTAAAAATCCTACAGATGCCAGTCTCATGGCAGACTATATGAGCTACATGTCAAAGTATGATGATTTCATTAAGAAATTTGACCAGTGGGGCGGCGAGGATCTGAATGATGCAGAATTTGCGTACTATATGGAGGTTCAGACAAGAGCATATGAGAGACTTGCGGAAGCCGCATATTAATCATGCTGAAAATCCATTTCTCATCCGGGATAGCAGCAAGAAGCTGTTTATCTGTCAAGAACGATGAAAAAATAATTGTGAATAAGCGGATGATATGGGGATGCAAAAACTTCTGAAGTAGTGCCAATCCCTATCATAACCCCTCAGATACTTTCATACACTGTAAAAAAGTATCCTGAGGGGTTTTCCTTTGAAAGACTATATTGAAGAACGAGCTATTGGGATAGCGGGCTATATCATCGACCACAACGCCACAGTCAGGCAGACAGCGAAGGCGTTCGGCATCTCGAAAAGCACAGTACATAAGGACGTGACGGAGCGGCTGGTGCAGGTGAATCCGTCGTTGGCGAAACAGGCGCGGAAGGTGCTGGATATCAACAAGTCTGAACGACATATCCGGGGCGGACTGGCTACCAGAGAAAAATATCTCCATCAGCACTAGATGTTCGGGCAGGCAATAGCTTCTGTACGGGAAATTATCTTGAAATGGCTGATGACACCTTATATAATGAATGCATATCACGTATTACATTTGTGAGGGGAGAATACGATGGCAACAGATTTTTTGAATGATGCACGGAGAGAGATCGAAGGACGGACAGAAGACTTTTACGGGGAACTGAAAGCCTTCTATCAGGGAAATGCAAAAGCAGAGCAGAACCTGATGGAACAGACGACACAGCCCTTCTGGCAGAGCCTTTGCTTAAGTGGGAAAAGATTACAGCAGCGGGACCTGACGGTGGATATGGAGATGCAGGAACCGGTGCGGCCGGCGGATTACGATGGCCCGAAAAAGGACGGCTATGATTACACCTGCCACCGGACCAAAGCTGTGAAGATGAGACGTACCTATTACCGTAAAGGGAAAAAAATCGCGACCCTGAAGACACCGGAGATCGTGGAAGCCAATTTTTTGAAAGCGGATGTGCAGGGGGATATGGCGATCTGCCCAAACTGCGGTCATGAAGGAAAATTATCCAGCTATATCGATGGCTGTGATGCCTGTGGAGCAAAGTTTCTGGTCAGTGATTTCGAGACGAAGGTATCCGGCTTTTCGTTGGAAGAGGACGCAAGGCAGAAAAGCATTTCCAACTTTATCAAAGCCGGAGTGACGGTAGGAATCGTAGTGGTTGCCCTTGCACTGCTGGCAATCTGTGCGGGCGGCATTATGTTTTTACTGCTGGCTTTGGGGAGAAATGGTTATAACGCGGTCAAAGCGGCAGCGGCAATGATGCTTGGTATCGGATTCGCTCCGGTGTTTTTCCGTTCTTTGTTTTTCATGGCGATCATATTCGTAGTAATGATTGTTGTAATGGAGGAACATAGAAAACCGAAAATTCAGGACGAGTCAAAAGTAAAGGCACTGATCCCCCAATTTTCCACAGGTAATTTCCTACAGAATCTGGAGTACCAGCTACGGATGATCCACATGGCAGATACCGCAGAGCAGGTGCGCTTTTTCGCGGTCTGTGATCTGACAGGTACTGTGGAGCGGTATCAGAATGTGGTGGATTGCTGTATCTGCGGCGTACGTTTTTTGAAAGCGGAAGCGGTGGAGGACCGGTACAGGTTGAGCGTGGAAGTGAAAATGCGCCTGACGCAGGATACGGGTAGTAAAATTCGCAACCGCTATGAGAAACTGCGGCTGGAACTGGAAGGCAGACAGGAGATCGTGACACAGCATGGCAAGGCGCTTCGGGAATATAAATGCCCGAACTGCGGTGGCAGTGTGGATATCTTAGGCGGCGGAGTATGTGACTACTGTAATGTAGCAGTGGATTATCGGAATTTCGGCTGGATCATCACATCCTATACGAATCTGGGACAGCCGGAGAACCCCTATGCCAAAATACTGGCAGCAGCCCTGGGTATCTACGGAATTATCCTGGCTTTCAGCCTGGTGCTCATGATCTGTTCCGAGGACGGAAAAGAAACCCTGGAGATCTGGCAGAGCATCGGCAGGTCATCGGAATACCTGGAAGCCGTGAAGCAGGATATTGTATATCCGGATGATGTGCTGGAAGGCCTTGCGGAGACGGACAGTGAGGAAAGCATATTTGCTTCCGCGAAGACCTATGCCTGCGGAGACAGCGAGGCAGTAAAAGAAGCTTATCACGAAGCCCTTTTAGAGAGTGGATTTATCGAGCTACAGCAGTATCCGGAAGGATTTGCTGTATATAAGATCGAGGATCCTTCAGAATATACCGTGGATGAAGAAGAGGAGATGTTCTATCTGGTGATCTGTGCAGAAAATGCACCGGAGGGAATTACAGTAACTGCGACCTTGGTGGATGAAAATTGGGACCCGGTGCAGGAGTAAAACAGAATACGTGAATACGACAAGGGACCCGGGCGAAAGCTTCCGGGTCCTTTTTAGAGGGAAAGTGTTTGTGGTTAGCTTATTGGGTGAGAGGAATTCTGTGGACCACCCTGCGATAGAGCTTCCACAGGAGCACAGCAGGGAAACTGATTGCCAGATATGCTGTGGATAAAAGTCCGGTAGCACCGCCTACGATTGCAATAATTAAAATTCCGATGTTCATGATGGATTCCTCGCTTTTTTGTCAGTCTGTAAAGTGCTTGCTGATTCCTTCAAAAACTTTACATACCGTATTATAGTAAATGGATCTCCCCGGGTGAATAGTTTTGCCAGAGCCTTAACACTATTTTGTCGGATTATTTACAGAATCTTTGCAACACATTTACGGAATCTTAACGGGTGGAAACGATACCGGGAGTTAGGTTTGCAATAGTAGGGAATATCAAGTATAATAGAAAAAAATTGACTGTTGCTGACAATGACAGTTTAAGAAAATGGGAGGTAGAATATGAGTATGACGCTGGAACAGGCTAAGGAGAAGCTTGCAAAGTATGGTCAGGAACATGTTCTGAAGTATTACGGGGAACTTACCGAAGAGGAGAAGCAGGGGATTCTGGATCAGATCGAGGCTACAGATATGAGCATTTTGGAAGCTTGTAAGCACAAGGAGGATCTGGCGAAAAAAGGAGTGATCACTCCGCTTGCTGCAATGCAGTTAGATGAGATCGAGGCAAACAGAGAGAATTTCACGGCGACCGGTATCGAGGCGATCCGTCAGGGGAAGGTAGCAGCGGTTCTGTTAGCAGGCGGCATGGGTACCAGATTAGGCTCTGACAATCCTAAGGGAATGTACAATGTGGGACTGACCCATGAGCTGTATATTTTTGAGTGTCTGATCAATAATCTGCTGGAAGTCGTACATCAGGCAGATGCATGGATCCATCTGTTCGTAATGACCAGTGATAAAAATAACGATGCCACTATCACCTTTTTACAGGAGCATGACTATTTCGGATACAAGGCGGAGTATGTGCACTTTTTCAAGCAGGAGATGGCGGCGGCTACCGATTACGAGGGTAAGATTTATCTGGAGGAGAAGGGCAAGTTGTCCACCTCTCCCAACGGCAACGGCGGCTGGTTCATTTCCATGAAAAATAACGGCATGCTGGATATTGTACATAACGAGGGAATTGAATGGCTGAATGTATTTGCCGTGGACAACGTCCTGCAGCGTATCGCGGATCCCTGTTTTATCGGTGCTACGATCCAGAGAGGCTGTGTCGTAGGCTCCAAGGTGGTCCGCAAGAATGCGCCGGATGAAAAAGTAGGCGTTATGTGCTTAGAGGACGGCAGACCTTCCATCGTGGAGTACTATGAGCTGACCGATGAACTGATGAATGCGAAGGATGAGAAGGGCGAACCCGCGTATAACTACGGAGTTATCCTGAATTACCTCTTCAAAGTACAGGACCTGGAGAAGATCATGGAAGAAAAAATGCCCCTGCACATCGTAGAGAAAAAGATCCCGTATCTGGATGAGAACGGAGAACCGGTGAAGCCGGAGACTCCCAACGGCTACAAATTCGAGAGCTTGGTACTGGATATGATCCACCAGATGGACAGCTGCCTGCCCTTCGAGGTAGTCAGAAGAAAAGAATTCGCCCCCATCAAGAATAAAACCGGTGTGGATTCGGTAGAGAGTGCAAGAGAACTGCTCGTTGAAAATGGTGTTGTGCTGTAAACATTTCGACAGCTTTTCACAACATAAGGTTATTGAGGAAACAACAGAATTACAGTAATCTGATACTGTAAGAAACGAAGAAATAATCTCATCCGGATCTGACAGATGAGAGATCGTGCGGTCGCAGCAGTGAACAAATGGTATTGTCCGGTATGCGGCGGATAGGAGAGAGTATGAGAATTTTGGTAACAGGTGGTGCCGGATTCATCGGCAGTCATACCGTAGTGGAATTACAGCAGGCAGGCTATGATGTTGTTGTATTGGATAATCTCTGCAATGCAAGTGAGAAAGTTATCCCCAGAGTAGAAGCCATCACCGGCAAAAAGGTTCCTTTTTATAAGGCAGACATTCTGGATCGTGAAGCGCTGGAGGAGATCTTTAGCAAGGAGCAGATCGATGCAGTTATTCATTTTGCAGGACTGAAGGCAGTCGGCGAGTCCGTACAGAAGCCCTGGGAATATTACGAGAACAATATTGCAGGTACATTGACTCTGGTAGATGTTATGAGAAAACACGGTGTGAAGAGCATCATCTTCTCTTCCAGCGCTACCGTATATGGTAATCCCGCATTTGTCCCCATCACAGAGGAATGCCCCAAGGGACAGTGCACCAACCCTTACGGCTGGACCAAATCCATGCTGGAGCAGATCCTGACCGATATCCAGAAGGCAGATCCTGAATGGAACGTGATCCTGCTTCGTTACTTCAACCCGATCGGAGCACACAAGAGCGGCACCATCGGTGAGAACCCCAATGGTATCCCCAACAACCTGATGCCTTACATCACACAGGTTGCAGTTGGCAAGCTGAAAGAGCTGGGTGTCTTCGGTGATGATTATGATACCCCCGACGGAACCGGCGTGCGTGATTACATTCACGTAGTAGACCTGGCAAAGGGTCATGTGAAGGCTCTGAAGAAGATCGAGGAGAATGCAGGACTGAAGATCTACAACCTGGGAACCGGCGTAGGCTACAGCGTTCTGGATATTGTGAAGAACTTTGAAGCAGCTACCGGTGTGAAGATTCCCTATGTGATCAAGCCCCGTCGTGCAGGCGATATCGCTACCTGCTATTCCGATGCTTCTCTGGCAGAGAAGGAGCTTGGTTGGAAAGCGGAGAACGGCATCAAGGAAATGTGTGAAGATTCCTGGAGATGGCAGAAGAACAATCCCAACGGATACGAAGAATAAATAAAACTTAGAAGACCGTATGGTAAAATACCACACGGTCTTCTTTTTGTATAGCGGTCACATTACTGAGATTATGCGACATACAGATACATGAAGATAAAGTGGCAGATACTTCCGCCCATGACAAATAAATGGAATACTTCGTGGGAGCCGAAGAACTTATGCTTTGCATTGAAGATTGGCAGCTTCAGGGCATAGATGACACCGCCAACGGTGTAGATGATGCCGCCCGCCAGCAGCCACAGGAACGCAGGCACTGACAGGGTCTTAAGCAAAGGTCCGAATACCAGAACACATACCCAGCCCATAGCAATATAGATCACGGAAGAAAACCATTTGGGACAGGTGATCCAGCAGGCTTTTACCAGCATGCCGACAGCGGCGATACCCCACACTAGGGCAAGCAGGGTATAACCTAATTTTCCACCAAGCACGATCAGACATACCGGAGTATAGGATCCGGCGATCAGTACGAAGATCATCATGTGGTCCAGCTTACGAAAGACACGCAGACTTCTTCCGGTGAGGTCTACGGAATGATAGGTGGCACTGGCACCGTACAACAGGATCATACTTCCCATAAAGATCGCCATCGCCAGGAAATTCTCCCATCCGGATTGGATTCCGGCCTTGACTAACAGCGGAACAGTTGCGAAAACAGCCATCATCATGGCAATAAAATGTGTAATGGCACTTCCGGGTTCTCTGATTGTGATCTGCATAAGATACTCCTCCTTTTTAGAACATTCTATCCGCAAAACAGATGTATTATTCGTTAGAATAACAACACATGCTTTTGTAAACTTCTACATGTAGTATTCAATACTACATCTAACAAAGCAAATACTACCGCAGAAAAAAGGAAAAGTCAATAGCAATTATCAGTCTTCTTCGATTACCTGTATTTCCAGATAGTCGAAATCAATAGATTCCACAAAACTGTCCTGGGTAAAACGGGTCTTGTTATGTCGTTTGAAATCAGAAATGTTCAGATCCAGCCAGATGGGCGTACCAAGATCAAACTGATGGCAGACTTCGTCCAGAGAGTGAAAAACTTTATGGGTACGGGTATCATCGCTGCCGTCCTCGATACAAATATCCTTCAGCATATGATTATTTTGAAATATTTTAGCCCACAGACGAAACATGTAAAATCTCCTTATAAACTTATCATTAAGAAATGGTGGTACAAAGGATTCTTTGCTTATAGATTATAATCGCAAGAAGAATTACCTGCAAGTAAAAAGCAATAAAACTGCCCAATCAATCTTAAAAAATGATAAAGGTTTTGTTAAAATTATACATTTTTAAAAGGAGGTATGCTATAATTATCATAAGTACATTTATGAATACGGAATTTTCGTGACGAAAAAGCGTCTATAGAAGTAAGAAATATGACAAAATGGTCGCAGAGCCTTCTGTGACAGAAGAGATTGAGAGGGAATATGGAGTTTAAGGTTGAAAATGGGGATGGAATCGATAGCTGGAAGGAGGTTACGCTGGTATACAGTGCGGCGCTGCGTCAGATGGAGACGAAGATGCAGATCCTGAATGATGAATTCCAGCATGTACATCAGTACAATCCGATCGAACATATTAAGGCACGGATCAAGACACCTGAAAGTATTGTCAAGAAATTGAAACGTTACGGACAGGAATCTACGATAGATAATATGGTAAAGTACATAAATGACATTGCGGGAATCCGCATTATTTGTTCTTTTACGTCCGATATCTACCGGATCGCGGACATGATCCGGGATCAGAGAGATATTAAGGTGATTGCTGTGAAAGATTACATTACTTATCCCAAGGCCAGCGGTTACAAAAGCTATCACATGATCGTAAGCATACCTGTATATTTGTCGGATCGTACAGTGGATACGAAGGTAGAAGTACAGATCCGTACAGTAGCCATGGATTTCTGGGCCAGCCTGGAGCATAAGATTCATTACAAATTCGAAGGAGATGCACCGGAGAATATCAAAAACGAACTGGTAGAATGTGCGCGCATGGTATCGGATCTGGATGCAAGGATGCTGTCTCTGAACGAAGAGATCCTGGCGATCAGCAAAAAGAGAGAAGAGGAAAAACAATTAAATAGCGGAACATCCAAATAATGCAAAAGCTTCTGCTGGTGACATGCAAAACCCCCATAAAATGAGGAGTGCCCAGACACCTTTCGGCGCCTGGGCTATTATGAAAAAATTTATCTTATATGCTTTGTTATCCGGAAGTCTTATCTCTTCCTTGACTGTAATTAAAGTATACCAATCGATTATGAACAAATTATGAACACGATGTGAAAACTTGGTGAATTTTACGAAAAAGCACAGAAACAGAAAAACAAATTGTACAAATTGCATAAAAACGAACATGCTTTGAAAACGCAGTATTCCTGGGGTTCTGGTTGTAACCGTGGGAGAAACATGGTAAAATAGGAGCAGTTGAAACGGAAAAAGGTTCACATGAGGGACGAATATGTTTGGAGGAAAATGGATGGATACTTTTATGGATAAACTTGCGCAAAAGCTGAATGCCCAGGAGATGATCAAGGCCAACTCCGCAGCGGATGCAGAGGAAATGGATCAGCTGAAGAATCAGCTGCGGGAATATGACGAATGCCTGGCGCAGATGCAGCAGGCCAATAAGGAACTGAGAGCAGTCAATCATGCGATGGAGACACTGATGTCCGAGACGATTGCTCCGGAGGTGACAAAGCTTTCCGAGGAAAGCGTAGCTGCCATTCGCAAGATGCAGCAGGAGAATACGGAAAAGCTGCAGGAGCTGCAGCAGGAATATACCACAAAGCTGGAGGAGATCCGACAGAAAACGGAAGAACTGGAGGAATTGCGCAAACATCTGGATGAGAAACTGGACGGAAGTGATGAGAACGTCCATAAGGAATGCGTAAAGGTATACCGCAATGTGCAGGCGGCTGTGGTGGAGGAAAATGAGAAGCAGACCGAAGCGATCGCGGGCAAGATCAAAGAAAGCCTGAACGGTAAATTAAACGGAGTGCTGGGAGTATCGATCGCTGCACTGTTGGTAGCTGCGGCAGATATTGTACTGCATGTATTGAGTATTCTTCATATCTTCTAGGAAATACGGAAAACGAGGTTAATTATGGGAAAAGAACTTTGGAAGCCGGGCAATATGTTATATCCGCTGCCGGCGGTCATGGTAAGTCTGGCGGATCAGGAGGGGCATCCCAACATTATCACCCTGGCCTGGGTGGGAACAGTATGTACCAATCCGCCCATGGTATCGATCTCCGTGCGTCCGGAGCGATATTCCTATCCGATTCTGAAGGAGACCGGAGAGTTTGTGATCAATCTGACTACGAAGGAACTGGTCTACGCCACGGACTACTGCGGTGTCAGAAGTGGACGGGATGTGGATAAATTTAAAGAGATGAAGCTTACGGCAGTCCCTGCATCCGTGGTGAAAGCGCCGATGATCGGCGAGAGTCCCGTGAACATCGAATGCAAGGTACGCCAGATCATGCCGTTGGGATCTCACGATATGTTTCTGGCGGATGTGGTAGCTGTTCATGCTGACGAAAAATATATGGACGAGAACCACAAGTTCCATCTGGAACAGGCGGAACCGATCATGTATTCTCATGGATCCTACTTTGGCTGCGGAGAATTATTGGGCACCTTCGGGTACAGTGTCCGGAAAAAAAGAACTTGACGTTTGGCACCAAGTCGGATATCATAAACATAAATATTTATTTACTACGAAGAAGTAGCATCAGACAGGCGTCTGGTGCTTTTTTTATGCGGAAAGTCTGGGTGAGTGTATGACACAGTTGGATAAAAACATAGCATTGAATCTCAAAAGAATTCGTAAGTCCAAAAATATGAGTCTGGATATGCTGGCAGAACGCACCGGAGTGAGTAAAAGCATGCTGGGACAGATCGAACGGGGAAAATCCAATCCCACGGTGTCCACTATAGGAAAAATCGTGGAGGGTTTGAAGGTGCCTTTCGAGCAGCTGATCTATGACAGAAAAGAGATCATGGTCATGCCCTCTCCGGAGGAGGCACCGGTCTTCAAGGAAAAGGAAGGCCAGTACCGGATCTATGTGATGCTTCCGTTTGATGCCGGCAGGAATTTTGAAATCTATCAGGGAGAACTGGACGGAAAAGCACAGATGGAAAGTGAATCCTACGGAGAACAGACATGGGAGTATCTGACGGTAGTATCCGGTGAGATCGAACTTATACTGGACGATCAGAGTTTTCATGTGAAAAGGGGAAGCTCACTCTATTTTGCATGTGACAGAAAACATGTATACCGCAATGCCGGTGAAGAAAAAGCGGTATGCAATATGATCATCACCACACAGCATTAAACAAAACTTCCACGTTTTACAGCATCCTTTCCGTATTTTGCACGGATATCATCCAGAGCAGCATCCAGCTTCTGCTGTTTCTCAGAGCGTGGTGTGGTGTAATCAAACAGACTGAGCTGGACCGGTTCATCCTCGGGTACCAGTTTGGAGGTGCGTACGCCCAACAGCCGGATGGGAGTTCCGTCCCACAGTTCGCCGAATAGGGAAACGGCGCTTTCCAACAACAGATCCGGAGAGGCGGTAGGGATGGACAGGGGCATCTGGTGAGAAACATTGCGAAAATCGCTGTAGCGGATCTCGGTACATACCTGGCCTGCCAGCTGATGGGAGGAGCGCAGGCGCTGCCCCACGGATTCACAGAGGGACAGTAATACCTTACGTGCGTCCTCTTCCGTCAGAGCATCACTGCTTAACGTGGTGGAATTGCCGATCCCTTTTGCTTTGGAAGGAACGAGTGCCACAACGGAATCGTCTATGCCATTGGCATATTTCCACAGACTACGGCCGTGGCTTTTAAGATGCGATTCCAAAATGACAGGGTCTGTCTTCGCCAGGTCACCTATGGTGAGGATCCCCAGTTTCCGAAGGGTTTCCGCACTGGAGTGTCCGCAGGTGAACAGGGCAGAGACGGGAAGCGGCCACATCTTTTCCGGGATCTCTTCCTGATATAAGGTATGTGTCTTATCCGGTTTTTGAAAATCCGAAGCCATCTTGGCCAGGACCTTTCGGTCCGAAATCCCAACATTTACAGTAAAATGAAATTTTTCCCGAACAGAATCACGAATGTAAGCAGCGGCAGCTTCCGGAGAGGAATACTGCGCCGCGATCGGGGAATAATCCATATAACATTCATCAATGCTGACCTGTTCAATGTCCGGGCAGATACCCGACAGATGTTCCATGAGCAGCCGGCTTTTTTCGCGGTACATGGAATGATCCGGAGAGGCCATAACCAGATGAGGACATTTCCGCAGGGCGTTGACCACAGGCTCCCCCGTAGTGATACCGAAGGCCTTGGCGGGGATGGATTTGGCCAGTACCACGCCATGTCTGGTGGAAGTATCGCCCCCCACAATGGCGGGAATGGTGCGCAGATCCACGGAATCTCCCTGCGCCAGACGCTCCAGTGCCGTCCAACTTAAAAAGGCGGAATTAACATCAATGTGAAAAATAAGGTGATCGCGGTCCGGCATAGGCAGCTCCTCTCTGCAAAACTTTTTCCAATATAGTTAGTATAGCATAGAATACGTCGGCGGAAAACATAAAAATCGAACAGATATTCTTGCTTTACAAGGCATATAAATGCTGATAGAATCTATATGTTACAAAGTTATTACAACAGATCGGCATAAAAAAGTCCTATGTGGACATACTGATATAGATACAATAGATTGAGAAGGAATCCATGAAGAAACTGACATCTTACTCAAAGAGAGTAAAATATACATATGTGAAAACCACGCTGGTAACTATTTTTGTGAGTCTTTTTTTCCTAAAAGGATATACAGCGTTTGAGAAGACCGGAGAAAATTACTTTCATGTATTTTTGAACGGAACGGAGATCGGAACCGTAGGCGAAGCGGACAGAGCCGAACAGCTTTTACAGGAAGCCAGAAGAAATATCGCTTCCCAGAGCGAGGATATGATTTTTATAGACGCAGATCTGAAGCTTGTGGGCGAAGAAGCTTTGTGGGGCACACTGACAGGGGAAGATACCATGCTGGCAGCCATGGAGCGTGAGCTGGAGAGCAGTATCCGTGAGACATCCCACAGATCTTATACTATGAAGGTAAATGAATACATGGTTAACCTGTCCAGTGTGGATGAGGTGAAATCTCTGCTGCAGGCAGCAGTGGACAAATATGATTCGGAAGAAAAATTCAGTGTGGAACTGACGCATGATGCACAGAAGGAATTCAATGTGCTTACCACAGAAGTGGTGAATCGTCAGGAACTGACCGCACAGGAAGAGCAGAAGGAAGAAGCCATCTATGCAGGTGGTGTACAGACAGCCCTGGATCAGGCCGGCGCTCAGGCAGATCAACAGGAAGAAAAGGATTTCGAGGACTACGAGCTGGGCTTGATGACTATGGATTTTGCGGAGAAGGTAGAGATCGTGGAGACCTATCTTCCGGAGAATATGCTGACGCCGTTGGATCAGGCAATCGAGGATGTGATCAAGGATCAGGAGACTCCCGGTGAATATGAGGTGGTCAGTGGAGATACCCTGTCCGAGATCTCCATTAAAGTCAACATTCCCATTGATCAGATCATTGCCATGAACAGTGAGACACTGACAGATGAAAATTCTACGATCCGTGTGGGGGACAAGCTGATCATCACCGTGCCGGAGCCCGAGCTGTCTGTGGAGCGCATGGAACAGAATTACTACGAAGAAATCTACGATGCAGATGTAATCTATGTGGACAACGATTCCTGGTATACGACACAGACCAAGATCTTACAGCAGCCTTCCGCGGGCTTCCGCCGCGTGGTGGCAGACGTATCCTATCTGAATGACAGAGAGGTGACCAGGGATATTCTGAAGGAAGAGGTTGTTATGGAGGCGGTTCCGAAGATCGTAGAACGGGGAACCAAGATTCCGCCCACCTATATCAAGCCGATCTCCGGCGGACGTCAGTCGTCCGGATTCGGACGCAGAAAGTCACCGACCAAGGGTGCCAGCAGCTATCATAAGGGAATAGACTGGTCGGTTCCTACCGGAACTGCGGTATTTGCATCCTGCGGCGGAACCGTTGTGAAAGCCGGATGGGGAAGCGGATACGGTTATTGTGTCTACATTAACCATGAGGACGGCAGACAGACCAGATACGGTCATTTAAGCAAGGTACTGGTCAAGGCAGGGCAGACGGTAAAACAGGGAGAACGTATCGCACTCAGCGGAAATACCGGTATCAGTACGGGACCTCATCTTCATTTTGAGATTCTGATTAACGGCAGCCAGGTGAACCCGCTCAAGTACCTGAATTAGGGTGTTGTATTTACAAATTCCCCAAAATGTGGTATAAGTGCTTAAGAAGGTTTTTCTGATCTGAGAATAACAGAGGTAAGAAACAATGGAACAATACGCAATTAAAGGCGGTAATCCATTAGTCGGAGAAGTAGAAATAGGAGGTGCTAAGAATGCGGCACTTCCTATTCTTGCTGCTTCCGTAATGACGGATGAGACTGTTTATATAGAAAATATGCCGGATGTAAGAGACACGAACGTACTTTTGTGCGCTATGGAGAACATTGGTGTGATCGTAAAGCGCACCGATCGCCATAAGGTGACTCTCAACGCATCCAATATCAGTGAACTTGTAGTAGAAGATGAAAATATCAAGAAGATCAGAGCTTCCTATTATCTGATCGGTGCTCTTTTGGGAAAATATAAGCATGCGGAGGTGGCACTTCCCGGCGGCTGTGATATCGGCTGTCGTGCCATTGACCAGCACATCAAGGGATTCCGTGCCCTGGGTGCGGAGGTGAAGATCGAGCATGGACTGATCAAGACCCATGCGGAGCATCTTCGTGGCAGTCATATTTATATGGATGTGGTCAGCGTTGGTGCTACCATCAATATCATGATGGCCGCTGTAATGGCAGAAGGCACCACCATTATCGAGAATTCAGCCAAGGAGCCCCATGTGGTAGACCTGGCGAACTTTTTGAACAGTATGGGAGCCAACATCAAGGGCGCCGGTACGGATGTGATCCGTATCAAGGGCGTATCCCATCTGCATGGTACCGAGTATGCCGTGATCCCCGATCAGATCGAGGCGGGCACATTTATGTTCGCGGCAGCGGTGACCAAGGGCGATGTAACGGTGAAAAATGTGATCCCCAAGCATCTGGAGTCTATTACGGCGAAGCTGCTGGAGATCGGCTGTGAAGTAGAGGAAGCGGATGACTGTATCCGCGTGGTGGCATCCAAGCCTCTGCAGCATACGCAGGTGAAGACTCTGCCTTATCCCGGATTCCCTACCGATATGCAGCCGCAGATCACCGTGGCACTGGGACTGTCCAAAGGGACCAGCATCGTGACCGAGAGTATTTTCGAGAACCGGTTCAAATATGTAGATGAACTGACCCGTATGGGAGCCAATATCAAAGTAGAGGGCAATACCGCCATCATTGACGGTGTATCCAGATATACCGGAGCGAATATTTCAGCACCGGATCTGCGGGCAGGTGCCGCACTGGTACTGGCAGCAATGTCTGCGGAAGGCTTTTCCACCGTGGATGACATCCGCTATATTGAGAGAGGTTATGAAGACTTCCATCTGAAATTGCAGGGACTGGGAGCGCAGATCGAGTTGATCGAAACCGAGAGAGATTTACGGAAGTTCAAATTAAAGATCGGTTGATCCTGTCGGGATTACTGATGCTACAACTGAGTGCGTGCTACAACTGAGAAAAAATGTCTGTTGACAAATAGGGCATCTCATAGTAAGCTAGCCTACGTAGAAAAGTTCATATAGACTTTCCCTTATTCAGAGTGGTGGAGATACATAGGATCGAGGAAGCCACGGCAACCCCGCATACGAGATGCGGAAGGTGCCCACCTGAGCGAGCAATTGTCGAACAATAAGAGGATTTGATCAATCGTTAAATCAGTCCGCTTAACAAAGCGGACTTTTTTGTATCATTCAGAACGACTGGCATCGAAGATGCGATTTTGCGTATATGGCGTTGGATGATAGAACTTTAAGTAACTTATACACCACTAGACCCTCTTCCCATAGGGAAGCAGAATGGAGGACAAATGGAAAAACGTTTATTTACATCGGAGTCCGTAACCGAAGGACATCCCGATAAAATCTGTGATGCTGTATCTGATGCGGTGCTGGATGCACTGATGGAGCAGGATCCGTTCAGCCGTGTAGCATGTGAGACCTGCACCAACACCGGTTTCGTACTGGTAATGGGTGAGATCACCACCAAGGCTAACATTGATATTCCCGCTATCGTTCGTAAGACCGTGACCGAGATCGGTTATGACTCTTCCGAGAAAGGCTTCGATGGCAATACCTGTGCCGTTATGGTGTCTCTGGACAAGCAGTCTGCCGATATCGCTATGGGCGTAGACAAGGCACTGGAAGCAAGAGAGAGCCATATGACTGACGAGCAGCTGGATGCAATCGGTGCAGGAGACCAGGGCATGATGTTCGGTTTCGCTACCGATGAGACTCCGGAATATATGCCGTATCCTATCTCCCTGGCACACAAGCTGACCAGACAGCTGACCAAGGTACGTAAGGACGGAACATTATCTTATTTAAGACCCGATGGTAAGAGCCAGGTATCCGTAGAGTATGATGAGAATGGCAAGCCTGTCCGTCTGGAAGCTGTTGTTCTGTCTACCCAGCATGACGAGCATGTATCTCAGGAGCAGATTCATGAGGATATTAAAAAATACGTATTCGATCCGATCCTGCCCACAGACATGATCGACGCAGATACCAAATTTTTCATTAATCCTACCGGACGTTTCGTGATCGGCGGACCCAACGGTGACAGCGGACTGACCGGTCGTAAGATCATCGTAGACACCTACGGCGGATATGCCCGTCACGGCGGCGGAGCTTTCTCCGGCAAGGACTGTACCAAGGTGGACAGAAGTGCCGCTTATGCCGCTCGTTACGTTGCTAAAAATATCGTAGCGGCAGGACTGGCTGAGAAGTGTGAAATTCAGCTGTCTTACGCTATCGGCGTAGCACAGCCTACCTCCATCATGGTAGATACCTTCGGCACCGGCAAACTGCACGATGACAAGCTGGTAGAGATCATCCGTGAGAATTTTGACTTAAGACCCGCCGGCATCATCAAGATGCTGGATCTGCGCAGACCTATCTATAAGCAGACCTCTTCCTATGGTCACTTCGGACGCACCGATGTGGATCTGCCCTGGGAGAAACTGGACAAGGTAGATCTGTTAAAAAAATATTTGTAAGTGGAGCGCCCTTTGCGACACATTTATGAATTGGGTGCATGGCTCGTAACGTAGG